>Ga0156492_119_pt2 | contig 43047 bp, 54 predicted proteins | sample RifOxyB1_FD_110639 | JGI IMG/M metagenome (GOLD analysis project Ga0156492, IMG submission 110639) | Candidatus Woesebacteria bacterium RIFOXYB1_FULL_38_16
CGGACAAGTTATTGCCCTTCTCCTCTGGATACTAAAAGAAAATTTGGGCGAACAGGACATCGTTTTTGTGAACCACGAAAATGACATGACAGCAGTGATGTTGTCGGATAAAAACAGCCAGTATCGAGCTGTTTTGATTTCCCCAACGAACGAAATCACCGCTGCCAGTTAAAACCGCACAACAGGCGCCAAAATACAGACGATTGTCTTCAAATCTGTATCCGGCGCCATTTTTTTGTAATTTTTCTTTTTTTTTGTTACAATACTCCCGCACATTGGTACAAAATCAAAAAAAACAGCCCAAACAAACATACAATTGGAGAAAACAAACAATGGCTGCGAACACATGGAACGTGAAGATCAAAGAAATGCTCGCCTTTGGTGATGATGAAACGATAAATACGGTTTATTATCACATTAATGTTGATTTGCTGAACAGTGATCATGCATGGAGGATTTTCACTGATGAAGACATGGGCAAAGTACCCGTGCTCGACTATCCCAGCACACACACTCTCCTAAAAGAGTTACAAAAAATTCCCTCCTGTATAATACTAATAATGAGAGTGGCATTAGTTCATGATTATATAAATGATTTTGGTGGTGCTGAGCGCGTCCTTCTTGCTCTTTCTGAAATATATCCCAAAGCTCCCATTTATACACTCTATGCCAAGAAAAACTCAGCTGCCTATAAGCGTTTTAAAAACCGCCATATCATTGAAAGCTGGTTTGCCAATCTTCCATTTCCAGACAAACTTATCTCACCTTTTCGTTTTCTCATTCCCATGCTCTGGAGCAAATTTGATTTTAGTAAATTTGATTTTGTTATAACTTCTTCCTCTTGGGCAATTACCAAAGGAATAAAAAAAGGAAAAAACACCACTGAAATCTGTTATCTTCATACACCCCCGCGCTATCTATACGGATTTGACAGCTCCCGCAGATATAAAAATAAATACTTCCAAAAACTGCTTAAAGCTTACAGCTTAATAGTCAATCATTTTATGCGCCTCTATGATTTTGAGCATGCCCAGAAGGTTGATTACTTTATTGTCAATTCAAAAAACGTTCAACTTCGTTGTCAAAAATATTACCGCCGTGATTCAACCATTATTTACCCTCCCGTAGACACTAATGTTTCAAAAGACAACTCAAAGCTTAACCTGCTCATCGACTTACCTAAAAAGTATTACCTTGCTGGCGGTCGCCTGGTTGCAGCCAAAAACTTTGATCTTATAATAAAAACAATGAATAAATTATATCTACCACTTCTCATTTATGGCTCAGGCAGTGAAGAAAAACACCTTCGAAAAATCGCAGGACCAACAATCACATTTTTAGGAAATATTAATGATCATGATTTACATTATTTATACAAAAACGCGATATGTTTTGTAGTAGCCCAGCGTGACGAAGATTTTGGTATTACTCCAATTGAAGCCAATGCCGAGGGTACACCAGTTATTGCCTTTCACGATGGGGGATATCTGGAAACAGTTATAGAAGGAAAAACAGGAATATTCTTTGATGAACTAACCTCAAAATCACTCGCCAAAGCAATCAAAAAATTAGAAAAAAATAAGTTCAACCCAACAACTCTTCAAAACCACGCCCAAAAATTTAGTAAAAAACGCTTTCAACAACAAATCCAGAAATTCATTAAATCAAAACTCCAAATCTAATTCTCGTTTTTTATCAACATCTATTTGCTTAAATTCTAATCAAATATGGAGATCCGCCAAAAACTTCAATTGAATCTAAGTGCTCTTCTGGAACCGCTTCAATATCAACTCCTAATCGCTTAAGCACACGGGCTGTTCTGTTTAACATTAAAGCTTCATATTCGTTTATCCCTAGTTCTTTCAATTTCTGATGCCTTGCCTCAAGCAGTCTTAATGCGGTTTTTGAACCTGCATGATCATATGTCACCCCTATAAATTCCCCTCGTACTCGCAGTTGATCAAGCCCTGTTACTTCAATTCCAACAAGCGTTCCTTCTTCCCAAGCAGTATGCACAATACTATTTTCCTCCCCCTCATCACTCATTGTTTTAATATATTTCATTACTTTTAGCCCTGATAGAAGAGCAGAATTATGATCTGCCCTCTTTTGATAAAAAAGATTATCTTTACCCAGTCGCTTCTTTTCATCGGCTTCTTCTGCCTGTTCTTTTCTGAGAAAATCTCTATACAAATCAATCACTTGATCATTAAGCACGCTCTCGCGAATTTCAACTTGACTTATTCTTTCGTTTTCCTCAACATCAACCATAATATATCCTACATTTTCTTAATATAAACCAAAATAGGTAAAAAATTACGAGAGAGCATTTCAGTATAAAAAAGTTATTATTAAATCAAAAATTTCATATAAAATAATGTAACTTGACAGAAGTAATGTAAAAACCTAATATTAATGTATGATTTATACAGTATCAATCACTGAGCAAGGACAAATTACTATTCCTAAAAAAATTCGCAATGAATTGAATTTAAACAAAAAAGGTAAAGCCAATGTAAAAATTGAGAGCGGAAAAATGGTGGTTGAGCCAATTATTGATCTACTTGAGCTAAGAGGAAGTCTAAAAACAAACAAAAAACCCTTAAGTGGAAGAAAAATTCGCGAGCTTTTTGGCGAAGCGCTTGCAAGAGGGGAAATCTAATGAAAAAAGTATTACTTGATACCAATCCAATATTGCGCTTTTTATTAAACGACATTCCTGCACAAGCCCAAAAAACCAATGGTCTCTTTGAAAATGCAAAAGCAGGTAAAATAAAGATAATTATCCCCCAAATCATTATTTTCGAAGCTTACTTTGTTTTAGCCAAATATTATGAATTTGATAAAAAGACCATTATTAATTACTTACAATTTATCTTAAGTACCCCGTATCTCATAATTGAAGATCGATCTGTGTTTCTTAAATCAATTGCAATTTTCAGCAGTAAAAACATAAGTTTTGTTGACTCATTTCTTGTTGCCAAGTCAACCCTCGAAAATATTGTCTTATTCACTTTTGACAAAAAATTAGCTGTAAAATAACAAATGCCAGAACTACCAGAAGTCGAAACTATCCGTCTACAGCTTGAAAAGTTTCTTAGCAATCACACTATACAAGATGTTGAAATTCTCTCACCCAAAACTTTTCCTTCAGGTAAAGAAAAAATTATCAAAGGAAAAATTATCTCTCTTGAGCGCTTTGGCAAAGCAATTGTTATCAATCTTAATAATCACTATTCTCTTATTATTCACCTAAAAATGACGGGTCAGCTTATCTACCGTGGACCAAATCTGGTTAACCCTCCACCCTTAAGCAAAAACGTCGCTGGTCTTCCTGGAAAACACACCCGTATCATTATCGATCTGGATCACAATGGTAAACTATTCTTTAATGATCTTCGTAAATTCGGCTGGTTTAAGGTTGTAAAAACAGACGAACTTAAGTCAGTTCCTTTTCTCAAAAATCTTGGACCAGAACCTCTCAAGGATTTAACGCCGACTCATTTCCAAGAAATACTGAGAAAATCAAATCAGAAAATAAAACTATTTCTTCTTGATCAAAAAAGACTTAGTGGAGTTGGTAATATTTACGCCAACGACGCCCTCTGGCTTGCAAAAATTGACCCCAATCGTTCCGCGCGCTTTCTAACCAAAAACGAATCCAAAACCCTTTTTACTGCAATAGGACAAGTTCTTAATAACGGTCTGAAATTTGCCGGTGCCAGTGACAATTCCTTCGTGACTGCGACTGGCGGGGAAGGGGAATACCAAAACCATTTTCTTGTTTACAATCAAAAAGACAAACCTTGTTCTCGCTGTCAAACCAAAATAAAAAAAATAAAATTCTCCAGTCGAGGAACTTATTTCTGCCCCAATTGTCAAAAATAATGCTAAAATCCTCCTAGCCTGTAAATAAAATTCATGCTTGAAAAACTATATCTACAAAACTTTCGCAACTTTGAGAAAAAACTGATTGAACTCTCTCCCAAAACAACTATTATTCTTGGACCCAATGCCTCAGGGAAAACAAACATCCTAGAATCCATACATCTTCTTTCAACTGGAAAAAGTTTTAAGGCTCGCCTTGAAGAAGAAATGATCTTCTTTGACTCTCAAATCGGTCGAGTTAAAGGTAAACTTGTAGATGAAACTACCCTTGAAATAGTTCTTACCAAAGGAGAGATTACACTTGAAGATGGAAAAAACCAAAAAACAAACAAAAAACGGCTTCTTGTAAATAATTTAGGAAAAAGATTAATCGACTTTTCAACAAATCTCAAAACTGTTTTGTTTGGACCATGGGATCTGGATTTGGTTACTGAGTCTCCTCATATCCGTCGCCGTTTTCTTGATTCAGTCTTAACCCAAACTGACCGCGAATATTATCGCTCATTAATATCCTACGAAAAAGCTCTCAGGCGTCGTAACAAACTTCTCATCCGCATCCGTGAAGAGGGCTATCCACGCGCAAGTTTAATGTTTTGGGACCAACTTCTAATCAAAAACGGGAATTATATATCTGATAGCAGGTCGCAGTTTATTGATTTTGTAAACACCACTGGTTCTTTAGAAAAAAAAGAATACTCACTCAAATACGACTCAAGTACTATTTCTGAATCACGCCTAAAGCAGTATGAAGAAGAAGAAGTTGCAGCCGGTACTACTCTTGTTGGTCCACACCGTGATGACTTTTGTTTTTTTCTCACCAAAAATTCCCACCGTCGTGCTCTTGACCGCTTTGGCAGCAGGGGAGAACAACGTCTTGGTGTACTTTGGCTAAAGCTGGCAGAGCTTGATTTTCTGGAAAAAGAATCAAATACAACCCCCACGCTTCTTCTTGATGATATCTTTAGCGAATTAGATAGCCACAATCGTGATCTTGCCCTCACTCTTGCCCAAGGACAACAAACTATTATCACCTCCACCGAACCAATTAATCTTGATCTTCCTGGTATTTCTCAAGTCAATCTTTAAAAACCGTTATGACAAAAAAGATTTTATTTATTAAAATAGATTTTTAACAACACCAATGTCCGAAAGAACGCAGTATAAACCAAAGTTAACAGATCCAGATACTGGTAGGGTAATAAATTGGACAAAAACAAAGACTTTTGGCTCTGAAGTTGAGCCTAATAATTTTGCCCCAAAAGACGACTTAAACGATCCCGCTTTTCGAGAAAGAACCAATCATAAATTCGAACAACCCAACCCCCACGACCTGCGCACCTCTACCCACACCTCTCGTACTCACCCAGAAGACTAGAAGAAATTAACGCTTTCAAATTTATGGAAATATACAGTCCCCAAGAAATAAAAAAGATCCGCCTTCCAGCTTCCAATTCAAACGGTGAAGATAATGGTTCAATCACTATCATTGGCGGTTCTGATTTGTTTCACGGTGCTCCTCATTTAGCAATGATCACTGCTTCTCGTTTTGTTGATATGGTTTTTTTTACTTCCCCAGAACCTTCAATAGGTAAAATTGCCGAGCATTTAAAATCACGTCTCATGTCTTTCATCTGGATGCCCTTTTCTGAAATCAAACAGTACATCAAAAAATCAGACGCAATACTTATTGGTCCAGGACTTATGCGCTACCGTTCTGAAAAAGACCATCCTGGAGAAAAAAAAGTAAATGACCGTGCTGGTCGTGAAACTCAAAAGCTTACCAAAGAATTATTGACCGCCTTTCCTGACAAAAAATGGGTAATTGATGCCGGCTCCCTTCAAGTTATGGAACCAGAGTGGATCCCAAGTGGTGCAATCCTTACTCCCAATAAAAAGGAATACACCCTTCTTTTTGGTAATCTTGATATCAAAGAGGCAGCCTGTAAATATAACTGTACCATTGTCCTGAAAGGAAAAGAAACCTTGGTTGTTTCACCCACTAAAACAATTGTTGTTAAAGGAGGAAATGCAGGACTAACTAAAGGGGGAACAGGGGATGTACAAGCAGGTCTCACAGTTGCCCTTCTTGCCAAAAATGAAAGCCTTTTTGCCTCTACCGCCGCCGCCTACCTGGTCAAAGCCGCTGCTGACAGTCTTTTTTCAAAAGTAGGGTATTATTATAACGCCGACGATGTTGCCAGTGAAGTTCCACATACCCTTAAGCTTCTTTTAAAAGGGAAATAACACATCTATTCCCGCATAAAATGCATTTAAATTATGGTATCATTTTGTCAATATGTATTCCCCTCGCTATCAAATAACAAACTCAGTTCTAAAAAGTATTGGAGCAATTGAAGCAGCCAAAGAAGTTATTGAAGCCGCCCCTCTTATCCCCGATTATGAGCGCGATTTTCAGACAGAAGCGGTTTTTCGCCAAATCTATCACGGTACACATATTGAAGGTAACGAATTAACCCTTACCCAAACAAAACAAATTCTTGAAGGTCAGTCAATTTTTGCCCGCGATCGTGATATCCAAGAAGTTATTAATTATCGAAATGTTGTAAAAATCTTAAGCGATCTATCCGCCAAGCGTGCCGGTTATGACAAAGAAAGCTTACTTGAGCTTCACGCTGCCACCGTCTACAACATTGTCCCCTCGGAAAAAGCAGGTCGCTTTCGCCAAACCCAAGTTGTCATCCGCGAAGAAGGAACTGGAAAAGTCATTCTTGAACCCCCTCCTCCTTTTGAAATACCTTACCTTGTCGATGATTTTCTTGTTTGGCTCAATAGTGAGGCAGCTTGCGAAATCCACCCTATTCTCCGCGCTGGTATCACCCATTATGTTCTTGTTACTATTCACCCTTTTGTTGAAGGTAATGGCCGTACTATCCGTGCATTTTCTCTCCTTGTTATGCTCAAAGAAGGCTATAACATCAGACGTTTCTTCGCTCTTGAAGAACATTTTGACAAAGACCTGGCAGCTTACTATGCCGCCTTTGCCAGTGTCGATCGCCAGCATCCAGATATTGCCAACCGCGACCTGACTCCTTGGCTGGAATACTTTTGTGAAGTTGTTGCCGTTGAACTATCAAAGATCAAAGAAAAAATCCGAAAACTTTCAGTTGATTCACGCTTACGACTTAAAATTGGTGAACAAATTGCCCTCTCAGCCCGGCAAATAAAACTAATGGAATATATCTCAGAAAACGGCAATGCTGTTATGAAAGATCTTTGTGATATTCTCCCTAAAATCTCAGAGGATACCATTCTACGCGACCTGAAACATTTACTAAATAAAGGTATAATTGAAAAGCAGGGAAGCACAAAAGCTTCACGCTATGTCATAGCAAGTTCAAAACGAAAGATCTAAATTTTTTTACTTTGAATCTTGATATATATATGACTCTATAAAAACTAGTAAATAAAAATATCACTGCCATGTCAACCAGCCCACAACTACTTTATATGATTTTAATTTTACCCAGCCTTTTTGGCTTAACCCTTATTGGTGAGGGATTAAATAAAATTGTTCACAGCGACTGGACAGGTCTAATCAGCCTTATTTTTGGAATTATTTTTCTTCTTATCGTTATTCTGGCCTATTTTTTCTTTTCAACATATATCTCGAAAAGTTTTTAGTAAAAAATGAAATTTTCTCAACTATCCATTTATCTTGATCAACTTGATTCAACCTCTTCCCGGATCGAAATCACCAAAATATTAAGCACGCTTCTCAAAAGTGCCCAAGACAACGAAATTGATAAAATAATCTATCTTGTTCTTGGTCGTTTGGCACCACAATATCACGGACTAGTTTTTAACATTGCCGATCAATTAATGCTCCAATCGCTATCACTCTGTTATGCAACTGATTTAGGTGAGGTAAAAAAACTTTATAGAAGTCTTGGAGATCTTGGCTTAGTAGCCGAAAAACTCAAAAAAGAAAAAACACCACAGCACCACCCAAAACCTCTTTCAGTGATTGACGTTTTTAATCGTTTAAAAACAATTGCTCTTGATGAGGGTGAAGGATCCCAAGATCGAAAAATAACCGAAATGGCACGTCTTCTTTCAGAACTTGATGGTCTTAGTGTGCGTTTTGTTACTCGCATCCCAATAGGGAAACTCCGCCTTGGTTTTTCTGATAAAACCATTATTGATGCACTTTCCTGGCAACAAAACGCTGATAAACAGTTCTCCCAAGCTATAAAAAAGGCATATGATGTTTTACCAGACATTGGCCTTCTTGCCAGGTTGATCAAACAATCCGGAATTGAAAATGCTACCAAAAATATTAAACCAATTATTGGTACTCCTGTCATGCCCATGCTTGCCCAGCGTCTAAAAAGCCCCGCTGAAATGATTAAAAAAATGGGGGAAGTAGCAATTGAACCAAAATTTGACGGCCTGCGGCTTCAAATTCATTTTCAAAAGAATAAACCCACCAAAGCCTTTACCAGAAATCTTAACGAAACCAGTTGGATGTTCCCCGAGCTTGAAAGTATTGGTCAGAAAATAAAAGCAAACTCAGCCATTTTCGATTGTGAAGCTGTTGGGCTTAGTGAAAACAGCAAAAAAATGGTCAACTTCCAAACCACAATGACTCGTCGGCGAAAACACGAAGTCTTATCTCATTCCCAAAAAACACCAATTCGCTTTCAGGTCTTTGACCTACTTTTCTTGAACGATAAAAGCCTTCTTCATTTATCTTATGAAGAGAGACGTAAGCTGTTAAAAGAAATAGTTACTGATAAAAACCTGCTTATTGTTGATGAATATTTAGTAACTAGTAGTCCAGAAGTTATCACCCAAAAACACAAAGAATGGATCAAAAAAGGTTTAGAGGGGATTATTGTCAAACAAGTAAATAGTGAATATGTTCCTGGTCGTACGGGCTGGCGCTGGGTAAAAATGAAAGAAGAAGAACAGTCAAAAGCAAAACTGAAAGATACAGTAGATTGTATAATCATGGGATATTCTTTTGGAAAAGGCAAAAGAAGTGGTTTTGGCATGGGTCAATTCTTAGCAGGTATTAAAGACCAAGAAACAGTTAAAACCATTACAAAAGTCGGTACAGGCTTAACAGATGAGCAGTTTAGAACTCTCAAAAAAAGGCTTAAAAAATTAGAAACCTCTCAAAAACCAAAAGAATATATTCCTGGTATCAAATCACTCCTTCCAGACTTCTGGGTAATACCAAATCTTGTAGTTGAACTTGCAGCCGATGAAATTACCAAAAGCCCTGGCCATTCTTCTGGTTTTGCACTCCGTTTTCCACGCTTGGTTCGTTTTCGAGATGACAAATCACCCTCCGACGCAACGACTTTATCTGAAATTAAAAAACTTTTCCAACTTCAATAAAAACACGTTTTTTGTGTTACGATAAAAACATGAAAAATGAGTTTTCTGGGCTTACCTCCTTTAAAGCCAAAACACTTCTTCAAGAGCACGGACCAAATATCCTGCCCTCTAAATCCCCTCCTGGAAATTTCAGTCTCCTACTAGATCAGCTTAAAAATCCTCTTGTATATGTCCTTGTTTTTGCAGGGCTAACAACAAGCGCGTTGGGTGAAATGTCAGACACGATTATTATTTTTGTCGCAGTTTTCATTAATACAATCCTAGGATTTGTTCAAGAAAAACGCGCAACCAAGGCACTTTATGCCTTAAATAAACTTATTCATCCTGAAGCCAAGGTTATTCGTGATCGAAAGTCTCAAAATATTAGTGTTGAAAATCTTGTTCCCGGAGATCTTGTGATTCTTGAAACCGGAAGCAAAATACCAGCCGATGGTATTCTGGTTTCAGCCAATCGTTTTTTTGTTTCCGAAGCAATTTTAACCGGAGAATCAGTACCAGTGAACAAAAATCTCAAAGACACTGTATTTATGGGCACTCTTGTTTCAGCGGGTAGGGCAGAAATGATAGTTGGTAAAACCGGATCCAAAACTGAAATTGGCAAAATCGCTCTTGATGTTCAAATAAAAGATGAAGCAACGCCCCTAAAAAAACAACTGGCTGTTTTTAGTCGGCAATTAACCTATATGGTTTTAGGATTAACCTTGTTCGTGTTTGTACTTGGGCTTATTTTAGGTTTATCAATAAGAGAGTTATTCACAATATCAGTTGCTCTTGCGGTTTCTTCTATTCCAGAAGGATTATTGGTTGCTCTTACTGTTATTTTGGCAATTGGAATTCAGCGCATTGCGGCCAGGAAAGGCCTTGTCCGCCATTTAGTTTCAGCTGAAACCCTGGGTAGTGTCACCGCTGTTTGTGCCGACAAAACAGGTACCCTGACTGAAGGTAAGATGAAAGTAACCCATGTTACTGGTGATCCAGAACAAATAAAACTTCACACCATTTTAGCCAATGATCTAGATGACCCCATGTTAATCACAGCCTGGGAATGGTCTCAAAAAACATTTTCAGACAGCGAAACCCTAAGCAAGCGTTATCCTCGTCTTGACTATATTCCCTTTGACAGTAGAGAGCGTTTTTTTGCCAGTCTCCACTCGTATCATAAAAAAACAAACCTAGCTCTTGTAAACGGTGCTCCTGACGATCTTCTTTCCTGGTCAAACACAAGCGCAAGTCAAAAGAAAAAAATTGAAAATGAAATTATAAAACTTACACAGCAAGGAATGCGTGTTATTGGTTTTGCCCAAAAACACACGCACGGTAGAAAATTAACCTCAGAATTGATTAAATCAAATCTAACCTGGATTGGTTTTATTGCTTTTTCAGATCCAGTCAGACTAACTGTTAAAGACGCTATTAAAAAAATTAAAAAAGCCGGAATAAACATAATCATTATTACTGGTGATTATCCCCAAACCGCTGTTGCAGTCCTCAAAAAACTTGATCTGACCATAAGCTCAGACAACATTATTCTTGGAAGCGAGCTGAACAAGTTTTCAGAAGAAAGCTTGTCTAAAAAATTGAGTAGTCAATCTACATTTCTTTTTGCCCGCACTACTCCACATCAAAAATTAAAAATTGTTCATAGCCTCAAAAAAAATAATGAAGTTGTCGCCATGATGGGAGATGGTGTTAACGATGCCCCAGCCCTGAAAGCCGCTGATATTGGTATTGTTGTTGGTGATTCTTCTGATGTTGCTAAAGAAACAGCCGATCTAGTTCTTCTTGACAGTGATTTCAATACTATTGTCGCCGCCATCGAAGAGGGAAGAGGTTTGTTTGACAACCTTCGGAAAGTAATACTATATCTCATGTGCGATGCTTTTGAAGAAATTATCGCTGTTATCGGATCATTATTATTAAGTTTTCCCTTGCCCGTTTCAGCAGTTCAAATTCTCTGGATTAATCTGGTCTCTGATGGCTTTCCCAATCTTGCCCTAACAATTGATTCAAAAGCTGACAATATTATGAGCCAGAAGCCCAGATTCATAAAAGAAAATATTGTTTCAAACTGGATGAGAGTTTTAATTGTTCTGGTTTCAGTCAGTGGTGGTATTTTTGCCCTTTCCCTTTTTAGTTATTATTACCTCACAACTGGCAATACCACACTTGCACGTTCAATCGCCTTTGCCGCCCTGGGGGTAAACTCTCTTGTTTATGTCTACTCGGTTCGCACTCTCAAGGAGTCCTTTTGGCAAAAAAATCCTTTTAACAACAAATGGTTAAACCTTGCAGTGCTTGGTGGTTTTATCTTTCAGTTTCTCCCTTTTGCAACAAGCACAACAAGACGCTTTTTTGGACTTTTGCCACTCAATGTTGAGCATCTTGTAATCATTCTAGGGTCAGCTATCTTAATGTTTATTATTATTGAATTAAGCAAAGTTTATTTTCGCCTTCAAAAAACCCACTAACCCATTTCTTTAAAGAATGCCAATGTCAAATTAAACAAGCAGCCTAGTTAGATGCAAAGATGGTATACTCTTTCAATGCAAATTATTGCTGACCTTCATCTTCACTCCCGCTTTGCAAGAGCAGTCAGTAAAAACATGACGCTTCCTGAGATTTCCCGCTTTGCTAAAATCAAAGGCATTGATTTAGTCGCAACCGGAGACTGGACCCACCCAATCTGGTTTAGTGAAATCACAAACGAACTAAAAGAAACAAATGAAGGTATTTACCAACTTAAAAACAGTACCCCCACCGACCCGAAATTTATTCTCTCTGTTGAAATAAGTTCAATCTACAAAGATAAAGATAAAACCAGGCGGATTCATTATCTTATCCTCTCACCAAATCTCAAAACTGCTCTTATGATTAATCAAGCCTTAGCAAAGCGAGGCGTAAATCTTATCTCAGATGGCCGCCCTATTACCGGATTATCTGCCCATGATGTTGCCGAGATCGCACTTACCATAAACGAGAAGTGTCTGATTATTCCAGCCCACATCTGGACACCTTGGTTTTCTCTTTATGGCCACATGAGTGGCTATGATTTGCTTACTGATTGCTACCGCGATCTCTCAAGTCAAATCTTTGCCGTGGAAACAGGTCTTAGTAGTGACCCGGCAATGAATTGGAAAGTGGATGAGCTAGACAGTCGCCAAATTCTTTCTTTTTCCGATGCCCATTCAGCCGTCAAACTTGGTCGCGAAGCAACCGTTTTTGATCTCCCTGAAGTATCATATCCTGAGCTTAGAAATGCAATTACAAGCACGCCAGGAACAAGTTCAAAGTCACGGATTGTACATACAATTGAATTTTACCCAGAAGAAGGAAAATATCACTACACTGGCCACCGCAATTGCCAAATTACTCGCTCACCCAAGCAAACAAGAAAACAAGGTATTATCTGCCCAGTCTGCAAAAAAGAACTGACAATAGGTGTCTCAAGTAGAGTAGAAACTCTTGCTAAAAATAAGATAGAGATCAACTCAGCTAAAGACGCACTTGGTTTAAACTGGATTAGTCAAAAAGGACGCTCATCTCGACCTCCCTACATCATGCTTGTCCCACTGGCTGAAATTATAGCCGAGGTTATGCATGTTGGACCAAGCACGAAAAAAGTAGCCCTTATCTATGATGCCATGATTGCAACTTTTGGAAACGAGTTTAACGTCCTTTTCAAAACACCAATCAGTGAACTAAGTAAACACTTTGAAAAAGACTTAAGTACTGCCATCCAAAAAGTCCGCTCAGGTGATATCTCCATTAAACCAGGATTTGATGGTGTCTTTGGTCAAGTCAGTATTTACCAAAAACAACAAAAACCAACCATTAACCAAAATCCACTGTTCTAATATCCCAACTTGCCCTTTGCTTTCATTCTCATTTATACTGATAAAGTAGGGGGTGAGTATTTATGCCATTATTAAAAAGCACAACAGGTCTTAAAAAAGAAACTGCAGGAGCACTCTCTTATGTCCTTGGTCCAATCACAGGGTTAATCTTTCTCATTCTTGAAAAGGATAGTTTTGTTCGTTTTCACGCAATGCAGTCAATTATCTTTGGCGTTTTTGTCTTTGTAATCAACACGGTTTTGGGATTAACAATTATTCTTGCACCAATTGTTTCACTATTAGCCCTAGGGGAATTTGCACTTTGGCTCATCATGATTTACAAAGCATCACAAGGGGAGATGTGGAAGATTCCATTTTTGGGCAAATATGTTGACCAATTTTCATCTAAAATATAAGTCCATATGAAGCTTGTCGTCGGGCTTGGTAATCCAGGTGAAAAGTTTAAACATAACCGTCATAACGCCGGCTTTCTTTTTTTGGATGAACTTGCCAAAAAAGGGAATTTATCTTTTGAACAACATTCCAAGCTAAATGCCGAATTAGTTTTTACCGAATCACACATCTTGGCAAAACCAAGAACTTTCATGAATAGATCAGGGATAGCAGTAAAAAAGCTGCTTTCCTTCTATAAAATAAGTCCAGATGATTTATTTGTTGTTCATGACGATCTTGATCTTCGTCTGGGAGAATACAAACTTCAATTTGACCGGGGCCCCAAAGAACATTTTGGAATGACTTCAATCGAAGAATCAGTAAAAAAACCTTTTTGGCGCCTGAGACTTGGTATCGACAATCGAAACTCTTTAAGCCGTGTAACAGGTGAAAGTTATGTCTTGCAAGATTTCACCGAAGAAGAAAAAAATACCTTAAAACAGGTGATCATACAAACAATTCCGATTCTCTTAGAAAAACTAGCATAGCCACAATTTTAATCACATGATCTACTCAAAAAACTTCACAAACCCCAGTGATGTCTTGTCTAAATATAAAATTGATGAAGATAAATATATCAGCAGGGAGTTTCAACAGTATGGCTTCGACCTGGCAACCGAACTCAATGATCTTTCCCATAAAGCACTATATATTAAACTTGCCAAAGAAACCCCTCGAGGCCTTATAGAAACAGCACGAAATTTTGTGAAAGACGCAACCAACGCCAAAAGCAAACCCCGCCTGTTTATGTGGAAACTTTCAAGCCTGAAAGCAACACACAAGAAAAGCACAAGTTAATAAAACAAAATTAGATTAATAAGTTTGTTTTTTGACCTGGCCAACACCCTTCAGGTTTTTGAAAATTCTCTCAAAAGCTTCGGCCTGCAATTGTTGAGGACTGGATTTACTTAAACTTGCTTTCATTTCCTCATACATATCTCGCTCAACACCTTCAACATGTCTGTCAGCTCCATGGCCTCGCCCTTCGCTATTATCTCTTTCAACACTCATTTATTTTTCACCTCCTTTCTTAAGTTTTAATCCAACAAAAAAGCGCCCATATGGGCGCCTTGCTTCAAGGCTTTTATGTATAATTCTAATATATTGCATTTTTCCTAAATTGCTGTTTTAGGAACTTTATTATACTCCAAAATATCAATCTTTTGCCTTTTTTGGGTAAGGACTTTCAATTTTATGCTTTTGATCTAATGGAGCAGGGCTTTTGTCTGCTTCCCAATCTGGTTTGAGAAAAGGATCTTTGGTTTCCACTTTTTCTCCTTTAAAAATACTTTTTCTGAGTCTTACTTCATTTTGGTCAAGTTGTGTTTCTAAAGTAACATCATCATAAACACTGCCAACTCGTGTAATACCACCTCTAAACCTTGATGCTAAAGCTCTCTTCACTTTCTCCCAAGCCGTTGAATCTATCTCTCCTGTCATCTTAAAATTATTTTCTCATATACTTGACTGATATGAAACCATCGACTCTCAAAAGAAGGAGTTACTTTCAAAAAAAAATATTTTGTTGATCTAAAAAAGCACTCCTGGATTCCAAAATAAAGGGCATCTAAAAATAAGAAAAACCCCTAATTAATAGTGAAGCAATCTTCACAATTTAACTTTTTCAGTTATGATTTTGGCCACAACCGAAACCCTTTTTTAGGAGGCTTCACAGCTCCTTCAAGTACTCTTTTAGTTGCAACATCAACAGCATTTATATATGTTGGATATTGTTTACCCTCTGGATCAGACTCAAACAGTCGATTTGTTTCATTAATAACAGTATCAACATCTACTTTCCAATTTTGCATTTCAAGTACCTTTGGTGCCAAAAGTTCAACACCCTTTTCGAATGAGGTTGAATAACCGCCAGTTTGATTATATGCCTCAGCCCATCTTTCTAAAGCCTGCTTTGATTTATTTTCAAGCTGATCTATGACCCGCCACAGCTCAACCTTTTGCTTTCTTGTGGCCTCAAGACTAGCTAGAGTTGATAAATCTGCGGTTGCGGGAGCGTTAACATTTAAATTTGCATGTTCTACGCGTGCAGCCTTTTTTCCTGGATCATTTAACCATCCTGTTTTCGCTTCATGTTTTGCCTCAGCTGGTGGTGCGGATCTAGCAGGACCTTGGTCATTCCAAGTACCCTTGGGGAATTCTAATCTTTCATCATCCCTCATACCCCATTTAATCCTACTTGAACTTGGTTGTCAATCATTGCACAATAAATCTAATGAACAAGCTTTCTTTTAACCTCAAGCGTGAAATTGTAATTCATTTTCTCTCCCTCTTAGTTTTTTTTGCTCTCATCACCCTTTTCAAAAAATGGTTCACTGACCCCCGCTACCTTTTCTTCTGGCTTGGTGGCCTTTTGGGTACACTTCTACCTGATCTTGATCATCTTATTTATGTATATCTCATTCACCCACAAGAGCTTACTTCCCAGCGAGTCACTCGTTTTATAGAGCAGAGACAAATTAAAGAGACTGCCGAAATTCTTTACCGTACCAAAAACGAAAGATCAAAGCTCATCTTTCATACCATATGGTTTCAGCTCCTTTTTCTTATTTTCAGTTTATTTGTCGTTACTTCCTCAGGCAGTTTAATTGGTACTGGCCTTGTTTTATCTTTCCTCCTTCACCTTGTCATAGACCAATTAGTTGATTTTCTTACCCTTGAAAACTTAGACAAGTGGTTAACCGACTTGCCGCTATCGAGTCTCACGCCACAAGTGACAGTTTTCTATCTTATTCTAAATTTTCTTTTTCTCTTTTTACTTGCCTTTCTTTTTTAAATTCACTCATCATCTTTTTTTTGGGGTTGACGAGATCACTCTAGGCTTTGTATAGTGTGATCGTTACGATATGATGCTAAAAGACATTACAGATACTACTTTTAAAGCAGAAGCTCTTGATTCTCAGACTCCAGTGCTTGTCGATTTCTGGGCACCCTGGTGTGGACCTTGTAAAATGGCAACCCCGATTCTTGAAGAACTTGCAGACCTTTATAAAGACCAGGTTATTTTTCTCAAAATCAACGTCGATAGTGAACAGAAAAAAGCCCAGGAATATTCCGTGATGTCAATTCCGACAACAATCCTTTTTAAAGGGGGAGTAGAAATCGGTCGTCAAACCGGTTTTGCCGGAAAAGACGCTTTTGAAGAATTAATTAAAAAAGGACTCTAAATGAATTTTTTTTCTAAATAAAAGGAGGTGATTTTATGGGAGATCAAAATCAAAACCAACAACCAGTAGGTGCACCAGTCATGGGCGAAGTCACTGATCCTAGTATGCCATCAGTTACTCAAAGTCCAACGGCCCCTTCCGGTGTTTCAGTTGCCGAGCCTGTTAGTGGAATGCCAGTACCGATGGCTGAACCATCCATGCCAGCACCGGTCACGCCAGTTATGGGTGAGCCAGTAGCCAGTGAACCATCAGTAACAGCTGAACCAGTTAGTGAAGAACCAACAGAAGCTACAGTAGTACCAGCATCTGATACGCCAAAACCAACAGTCTGATTGCATTTACTGTTTTAAAGACTAGGTAGAAATATTTTCTACTTAGTCTGCGTCTAAAAAAATAATGAAAGATATTTTTGCCTCATCACCAAAACCAAACGAACCATGGGATATCGTTATCATTGGTTCTGGCCCAGCCGCGTTTACCGCCGCTATCTACACTACTCGAGGTGCAGCCTCAACTCTGATTCTTGCGGGAGAGCGATGGGGTGGTCAATTAATGCTCACAACTACAGTTGATAACTTTCCTGGATTTCCCAAAGGGATAGAAGGTCCAGATCTGATGCAACTCATGCGTACCCAGGCCGAGCGTTTTGGAACCAAAGTAATTGAGAAAAATGTTTCATCAGTTGAACTTGCACAAACACCCTTCAAACTCACGGCAGGTGGTGTTGAATATCTTGCAAAAACAATTCTAATTGCAACGGGCTCTGCCACTAGGTGGCTAAATATCCCGGGTGAGGAAAAGCTGCGTGGCAGGGGAGTTGGATCATGTGCCCCTTGTGATGCTCCTTTTTTCAAAGATAAAACAGTTGTTGTTATTGGTGGTGGGGATTCAGCCATGGAAGAAGCTTTAGTCTTAACAAAATATGCCCTCAAAGTCACAATCATTCACCGGGGAAGTGAATTTCGAGCAAGTAGTGCCATGCAGGAAAAAGTAAAGAAAAATCCAAAAATTACTACTTTGTTTAATACTGAAGTCAAAGAATTCATCGGTGAAAATAAGTTAGAAAAAGTAATACTTTTTGATAATCAAACTAAAAAAGCCTCAGAAATTTTAATTGATGGTGCTTTCATAGCAATTGGCCACACTCCAGCCTCAGATATTTTCCACGGTAAAATTCTTCTTGATGAAAAAGGCTATATAAAACAAGGCCACGACCCTAAAGCGCAAATGCAAACCACTGTTCCAGGAGTATTTACTGCAGGAGATATTCACGATTTTCGCTACAAACAAGCCGTTTCAGCTGCAGGTTTTGGTTGTATAGCAGCTCTTGAAATTCTATACTATTTGGACAACATCAAAGCTTGACAAAGTAACCCTACATTGTTAATCTTAAACCTACTTTAATTTTAAACTTAAATTAAACTCTCATGAGTGATAAAGAAACCTCAATAAAAAAACCAACCAAAGGATTACTTGAAAAACTTTCCCCCCTTCTTCTTTTGGCAGTCATTGCAATGGCTTTTGCAATTGGTGCTCTTTGGCAAAAAGTCTCTCTTCTTCAAAAAGGAACAGGCTTAAATGTGAATACAGGTAACACAAACACTGGCGCAGCCCAACCAGGAACCGAACCATCAACTGGTAAATTAACTAGTGATCAGGCAAAAAGAATTCCTGCTGTTTCCGACGCAGACCACATCCGCGGTTCAAAAGATGCCAAAGTAATTTTAATTGAATACTCAGATTATCAATGTCCATTTTGTAGTCGTTTCCATCCAACTGCCAAACAAGCCTTTGATGAATACAAAGGAGATTTGGCTTGGGTCTACCGCCACTTTCCACTCAAACAGATTCACCCCTTAGCCCAACCAGCCGCTGAAATTTCAGAATGTATTTTCGACCTCGGAGGTAATGATGCTTTCTGGAAATTTACAGATGCTTTTTACGCAAACTCACCCACAACCCAAACGGAAATTTTCCCACTATCTGCTGATGCAGGCGTAAAAGAAGCTGATGTCAAAGCCTGCTTTGATGCCAAAAAATTCACAAGCAAAGTTGATAGCCAAGCCCAGGCTGGTTTGGCAGCTGGTATTACTGGAACCCCAGGGAACTTAATCATCAATCAAAAGGGTGAAGCCTGGCTTCTTCCTGGAGCAGTACCCTTTGAGACTCTCAAGGCAACAATTGATGAAGCCTTAAAGTAAACTCTCAATCACTTTATATCCAATAACTGCCGCAGATCCCCAAACATTAAAGCTTTTATTTATCCCAAGCATAGGAAGCTCCACAATCTGGTCAACCTCTGAAAGAACTTCCATTTTCACCCCTTTTGTTTCATGTCCAACCACAATTGCAATTGGAAAACTTGGCTTAAAATCTTTGTATGAAATTGATCGACTATCCTGCTCCACGGCTATCGTATAAACACCCTTCTTTTTAAGCTCTCTCACAACTTCAAGGCTAGTCTTTCTTTTTTCCCAGGCAACCCAATTTTCTGTTCCAACAGCGGCCTTATGTATCCTCGCGGAAGGAGGAGAATCCATTTCTCCGCATAAATAGATTTTTGAGATGGCCAATGCATCAGCCAGACGAAACATGCTTCCAATATTATAAGTATCTAAAATTTCATCAAGCACAAAAAAAATAGGATTCCTTTTAATTTTAGAAATCTCTATCTCATAAGGCTCAGACAATCTTAATTTTTTAGCATCAAGTTTCATACATTATATTATATAGTGCCATTCCCTCTTGACAACCTTTCTCCCATAGATCTACATTAAATTATGGCAAGTAAAAAAGAACTTACTTTTAAAATCAGCAAAGATCTTTTTCAGCTCCTTCTTGTTCTTTTTCTCGTCCTCTCAACGTTAGTTATCGTATATCTAATTAAGAATAAAGAAAGATTATTTAATTCATCCTCAGCTTACATACCCAAAGAATGTATTTCAGGACAAGGGTCCTGCAGGAACAGTACGCGTTATAAATGCATAAACGGTTTTTGGGTATTAGTAGAACGAAATGCTCGCTGTAAAGGGGGAGGTTAACATTTTTCTCCATTATGTCAGAATTATCTAAAAATAAAGATAAAGAATATTATTGTTGCAAGCACAAAGGCGGAGGACAAGCAGGAGGCGCTGTTTATGGCATTGGTTTTATTGGTGGAATCATCTTCTTTGTCCAAAACTCAACCTCAATTACCGATGCACTATTGGGAGTTGTAAAAGCAATTTTCTGGCCAGCCTTTTTTGTCTACAAATTCTTCGAATATATCCAATAACCAACTTTTTTTACCAAAAAGATTTCGTTTTTCAGTATAAAATATAATAATAAAATCATGAAGCTAAGCGCTAAATCCTTTGTTATTCTTATTTTGTTGTGTTTAGCAGCTATTAGTTCAGCCACATTTCTTTTTCGCGAAAACCTAATCCCTCTTCTCTTTACCCCAAGAAATAATATTTTCCCAAATAGCACAACAATAAATACACCCATATCTAAAGACTCCAAAGATATTGAAGTGGTTGCCAAAGATCTTGATATCCCATGGGAAATTGCCTTCCTACCCAGTGGTGAAATGCTTGTCACGGAAAGATCAGGAAAGCTTCTAAAAATCGGCACCCAAACACAGATTATCCAGGAAATTGAAGGAGTAAAACATATTGGTGAAGGAGGGCTCCTTGGTCTTGCCCTTCATCCCAATTTTGATCAAAATCACTTTCTCTACCTTTATTTAACCACCCAGGAATCAAATCAAATCTCAAACAGGGTTGAAAGGTATAAATTTTCAGACAACGCCCTCAGTGAAAGAAAAATTATTCTTACTGGTATTAAAGGTTCCTCAAATCATGATGGAGGAAGAATTGCTTTCGGCCCAGATAATTATCTATATATCACAACAGGGGACGCCCAAAACCCCAATTTATCCCAAGACAAAGAATCTTTAAATGGTAAAATCTTACGAATAAAAGATGATGGCACAATTCCCATCGACAACCCATTTGGAAACGCAGTATATTCCCTGGGGCACAGAAATCCCCAAGGCATTGTCTGGGATCAAAACAACTCTCTTTGGGCAACAGAACATGGCCCATCAGGACTTCAAACAGGATATGATGAAATTAATTTCATCAGAAAAGGAGCTAATTATGGCTGGCCAATCATAAAAGGGGACGAGAAAAAAGATAATTTAACTTCACCTGTTCTTCAATCAGGTTCACGCGACACCTGGGCACCCGCAGGTCTCATCTATTGGGATGGTAGTTTGTTCTTTGCTGGTTTAAAGGGAGAGGCTCTTTATGAAGCAAAAATCAAGAAGGATAACAAACTAACACTCACAGCACATTTCAAAAACGAATTTGGCAGAATCAGAGCTGTTGCATTAGGGCAAGACAGATTTATCTATATCTCAACCAGTAACCGAGATGACAGAGGAGAGCTAAAACAAGGCGACGACAAAATCATTAAAATAAACCCAAGGATTTTTAGGTAACAAATTGCTTTTACCAACAACCAAACAGCTTTTTAGACTTTAAATTTCTTCTTATCCGATAACTAGTAATCAGAATAAAGCATGTTATATTTTCACCACCGACAATCTTTTTACAAGGAGAGTTTTATCATGCCTGTTTTCCCAATTACGCCAGGTGAGGCGTCGGAACAAAAAAACCAAGCAATTCCTGATGCAGTGATTGAAGCTTTCAATGAGTTAATTATCCAAACGCTGTCCTTTGGAAGAGCACGATTCACCCAGGAAAAAGTGGTTGAACTTATTGTAGCCAAAGGTATTAAAAAAGGTGATATTTTCACCAATAATTGGCTGGACATCGAACCGTTATATGAAGATATAGGTTGGAAGGTGACTTACGACAAGCCAGGTTTCAATGAAACCTATGAAGCAACTTTCACTTTCGACAAGAAAAAATAAAGAAAGTGTAAATCATTACAAAACAGGTGGACTGAATATTCAGAAAACCTGTTTTTTATTGTTTAATAATTTTCTACACAAACAATCTTAAGTATCCGAGTTTTTCTTCCGTTTTTCAGTATTAAGATGGACGCTTCACTTTTTGCCATAATTGGAGTATAACAAATTTTTTACTTCCTTCAGAAATTCAATTCACATTTTTTTCTGTCCACCTCACATATTTTTGTGTCTTAAAACGAAGTTTGTGCTGCGAAACTTACTTCTCTTCTATTAAAATCGTCTCTACTGTTTGTTTTAATTTCGGAAGATCCTTTTCAATTGTTCGCCACACTTCCTCTGTATCAACCCAATCATAATCATGAACCAATACATTTCTCATTGAAACAGCCTCCTTGGTTGGTAATTCTGGGTGATTATTAACAAAATCTTTGTCCAACTTGCCCATTGCTTCACCGACAATAGCTATTTGTCTAATAACTGCGTCTTGGGTCTTTTTGTCTTTGTAAAATTCTTCAAAACTAAGATCAAAAACATAATCACTCAATATGAGATTTATTGCTTGGATAATATCTTCAAGATAGACTTTATTACTTTTCTCCATATAAAGTAATTAGTTGTTTACTAATAAAGGGTTTTAAGGAAGGTTTAACATTTTTCCTGGAAACTAAGTCAATTTCTCTGTTAAAAAGATTTTGCAATTCAACCACAACCTTTCCTTTTTCAAGCAAAGACTTTGTGCTATTAAAATCAACTAGTAAATCAACGTCACTATCATCCTGTTCTTGTCCAACGGCAAAGGATCCAAAAAGACCCAAATAGGAAATATCATTAGTTTCACAAATAGTTTGTAATTTTTGTGAATCAATATCTATATTCATCTCTTAATTATAGCAAGTTAAAAACAAATTGTCCGATTCCTAAGTTCTAAATCCAATCGCAACCCTCAGACAAAAACATTTAGCCTCAAGGAAATGATAAATATAAGACAAAAAGTAAATTTGTGAAGTAGAAATAGAAAAACCGTAGCCAAAAACCTTACGAAGTACTCCTTTTACTGGAGTATCGTCAACCAATGCTGCCCGACAGGGATTCGCCACACATAGCATTTCCATAATTTGTGTTCCTCGAATCCCCTAAGGAAGAGAACAAAGTTAGCTGCCCGACAGGGATTCGAACCCCAATTTCCAGGGCCAAAACCTGGCGTGCTGCCTTTACACCATCGGGCAATATTTAGATATTATACAGTAAGTTTTCAAAAATCTTGGTTATATTTTGTTTTTAACCACTTCACAAAAAAAGTACCACCCACAACGCATGAATCTGTCCAGGAACATATCCCAAAAAAGTCAGGACTAAATTTATCCAAAAATGAGCGGAAAATCCCATTTTCCAAAATACAGCCAAAGGTGGCAGGATAAGCGCAACAAGAATTAGTGGAACCTCAGCCAACACAATTCTATTTACTCTTGCGACAAGTAAGTTTATCCACTCATCCATTTTTGATAAATCAATATTGATATTTATATTTTTCATTTCTTTATATTTTAACCTAAATTAATCTTCAAATCGAGAATAGCTCGTGCCTTAATAATAATTATTCCTCAAGCACATATTATTCAGGGTCAGACCCTGAAGGCAAAAGTTTATAAGAGCTATTTTGGAGCCGAGATATCTGTGACACTAATGAAATTTAGTTTGAACAGCTTTTAACCCACTTTGAGCAACTTCGTCTACTGCACATGTTAAAACTTATTTAGAATTTTTAAAAAATGCAAACTTAGCCATTTTTTTCCCATCTTCCGTGAAGTCATAATTAAAAAAACTTTTACTTATAGAATATGTGTTTTTCCAGTGCTCATTGCCCATGCCAATTACAGTCATCAGACCAACAGAAACCAATCTATCATTTCGTTCTTGATCATCTTTGTTACCACCTAGATTTCGAACATCCGAGACACTCAACTTGTTGATTGCTTCAGAGAGCCTAGAAAAGGTAGAAAAATCTATTTCACTCCGTAAATAAGCCATAAATAAATTTGCAATAATCTCAGGCTTTCCCATATCATCAGCCTTTTCTAATAAAAGTAATATCTTTTCTCCAATCTTTTTTCTTAGATCTACGTTTTTCGCCATTTCATCAGAGAACTTTTTCTTATCTTGATCTGATAATTCGCTTAATTTAAATAAGAATTTAGCAATTTTCTTAATAAATAAAGCATCACGAATATTCGTAACAGTTTTAAAAATTCCCAACACAGTAGACGCTAAAGGAATATCCTTAATTAAACCCTCGTCCAAAAAAGTATCAATACCAACTTCTGCAAGTTCTGCTATTTCATCCAGATTTTCATCTGCAATTATTTTTACAATATCGTTTGGCATATTTTTAAACTCATCAAGCACATATATTTTTGGAGATCGTTTTAGAACATAGCTCTAAGTAGGTGACCGTTTTTGCAACGGTATGATGTTTTTGTGACCCCACCGGGAATCGAACCCGGATTACAGGAGTGAAAATCCTGCGTCCTAACCGTTAGACGATAGGGCCAAATCAAGCATATTATACAAAATAATATGCCATTACTCCACACTTCATACAAATACCTTTAGTCCACCCAGTAATTTTCCTATTCAAATCAGTACTTCTTTTTACCCTAATTCGCAATTGTCCATAATAAACCCTTGTCAATTTTCTCTGATTTTTTCTTGGATAAACTGTTTTGGTGAAACAAGTTTTTCCAAAACGTACAGCTGGAAAATCAATTTGTTTTGACCAATAATTAACCATTTCCTTCGCCATATTTTTCTTGCTCTCGTGAACATAAACACAAGGCACAATATCCTTATTATTGACTCCAATACTTTCCCTAAGCCACTTAATAAATAACCTGCACATACTGGGGTCAGAGTTAGAAAATTCTACCCTTTGAGATATGTTGCTTTTCTGCTTTGAACCTTCACCCCAATAAAGCATTACACCCATCAAAAAGAGTTCGTTGGCATTAACATCAGAAATTTCAGATATTGAATCTAGTTCTATCCGTGCCACTTTTTCAATCCGTTGACGGTGCCGTATTTGAGCGCCCAACTTTTGTGCATGATCTAATTTACTTCTCAAAATAATCTTAGATTGTTTACTTAGGTTGACATTCTTAAGCCACAAAGAAAGTGTAGACTTTGAAACATTTACTTTCTTTAATATTTCATTATATGAATGCCCAACCTTTCTAAGTTCAATTGCGTTATTCCTTTCTTCTATTTTTGCTTTCACAATTAATGGTACACGAATCCGAATCATGTATCAATCTAATTATTAACATGATTCTATATTCGAGAATAAATAATACCAAGAAAGGAGAAAGGGGGATTATACTACCTACTAAACCAAAAAGATTGGAACTTTTCACAAAAAAAAGGCTGCCTCTTAATTAAATTAAAAAGCAGCCGCACAAGCAAATCTTTAGATGAAAGCGAAATTAATGGTTAACGCTCAAAAATATTAATAAAGCCATCACCTAGATCATTGTCTTCTTTGTCATACTCCCGTAGCATATCCGCCAAACTAAATCTATCGGTGAATGGTGCAGCTCCCTTTTTCCACAAATTCGCATCAGACGGTTCTGACGAAACGGATTTCTCATCAAAATGCTTTCGGAAAAGTGTGAGCAGCTCTTCAAGCACTTCATTCCATTGAGTCATGGTAGCTCTACCTACTAAAATACCAAGTGCGCCTTTAGAAGCCAAAACATCCGCGAGCAAGGCTTGCATCTTTGCATTATCCTTCTCATCAAACATGGCTTTAAAACGCTTGAGCGCTTTGGTATACACACCAGGCCGGATGTAATAAACCTCAAAGTCCTCATCCCAGGCAACCTGAATTTCAATTGCCAACGATACAGGAATCGTGAGGATTCTACCTACCAGTGTTACACCCTGAGCTTCCAATGATGGTGTCAGACGGATTTCTTCGTCTCCAGCCACTTGATAGGTGCTCTGATGATAGACAGAAATAATATAAACATTCTTACCATTATTCTGTTCCGGCATTACCAAAAGGCCTTGCAGACCGCTGTTTTGTAAGTCCACTGTTAAAGCTCCTTTTATATATTGAATGTGAATTGTGCTTATTGATTTGAAACAAAGGGATTATAGCAGGAGTTCTATTATGGGTCAAGTTTCTTAACACAGAAGTAAAAAATTTGCTTCAAAACCCATTTTGTACTAAAATAATGAGTACTTTTTGGGCCCGTAGCTCAATGGCAGAGCAACACCCTTTTAAGGTGATGGTTGGAGGTTCGAGCCCTCCCGGGCTCACAGGAGTAATTTTAAAGATAAACAAACAGTTATTGCTCAACAGCTACTGTCAAATTCACCCCATCATAATCAAACACAAATGTTACAGGCTCCAACTTGTTGTTGATAATATAAAGATTTTGCCTTGAGGAATTGGCAAATTCTCCAGGTACATATTTAATCGATACGCCAAATTCTCTTGATACCTCATTAATTTTGGCAAAGTCGTGGTTTACCTCTGAAATTGAGGTTAGTCCAGCTTCAAGCGCCACCATATGTATAAACGAGGCAAGATGACACACTCCATCGCCATATAACAATCCACTTGTTTTAAACCCATCTTGAAAATTAAAGTGGGCATTTGTAGTTTTAACGATTTTACCCTCAAATTCAGCTGAAATTTGGTCATGAAAGGCAAAACCCTCATTAGGCTTCAGTGTAAACTCAAACCTAGCTGGTTGTTGAATTTTCTCCCACACAACACCTTCTTTAGAAGTTACATTTCCATTCATATAATGAAGGGTAAGCAAGATATTATCTCGAAACACAGCATTTGTTGACTCGTTGTCATATCTTTTTTCCATCGAAAATGAGCGTGAAGCAAGCTGCACGCGAGCGCTACCCTCAACAGTCCCAAGTTCGTAAGCTCGAGAGAGGATAGGGTTAGATGTTATTAGTAGTAATGCGAAAATTAGGTTGTACATATATCTAAAAAAAATTCCCGAACTATATAGCTCAGGAACATCTATTATACCAGATTATAGGATTTAAATCAAGTTCTGGTGTATTTAACAAAAATTTGTTAGTCTGAATTATAGCAAACTTTAAAAACTATAATGAGGGTTTTAATTTTTATTATTTAAGTTTGATATATAGGAATTCTATGTTTGTCAAACAAACTGTCAATTTTTGACATTTTGTTTTAATATGACTATATGGCTAAAAAGTCACATCAAAGCCACCGCTCTCTTGGCCTAGCTTTGTTTTTTTTGAGCTTAACTCTTGGCAGTGTTTTTATCCTCAAAAAATCACTCTTTCCTAAGTGTGCTAACTCCCTAAGCTGTAAAGAAAGCCTTGAATTTAGTATTGCCAACGGCGAGCCAGCTGTTTTTAGTGGCCAAACAATTATTCCGCCATTTATTGAACTTAATAACAATCTAGCGAGTAGTGATGTCCTGGCTGTGGCTACCGAGGGTCAAGAAAAACATATCTTTGTTGATCTTGCCACTCAAACCCTGACAGCAGTTGAAGGAGAAACAATTTTTATGCAAGTTCCAGTCTCAACTGGTAAATGGGGGAGAACACCAACAGGAGACTTTACGATTTGGAGTAAAGTTCGCTCTTCCAAAATGTCTGGAGGTTCTGGAAATGATTATTACTACCTTCCCAACGTTCCCTATATTATGTTTTTTGAAGGCTCAGGAGTATCTGCTGGACGCGGCTTTAGTCTTCATGGCACTTACTGGCATAATAACTTTGGTCACCCAATGAGCCATGGCTGTGTAAACATGAGAATTATTGACGCTGAAAAGCTTTTTTCCTGGGCAAATCCACAAACAGCTGGCCATACAACAGCTGCGTCTGAAGATAATCCAGGTACAAAAATTACAATATATGGAGAAATACCAAGTTAAAACACTAATCTCATTAATTTTGTTTTTATTATTAATTCTTACGGGAGGAGCAATTTTCTGGCAATTCACTATCAAACCCACAACCCCACCAGAAATAGTCTTAGCCTCTCCTGAGGAAACACCCCAGCCAGAAAGTGAACAAATATATCGTGCTCCAAACGGTAAAGATACTTTAGTGGTACGCGAAAAAAAGATTAATGAAAATACGCTTATTACTTTCCTAATAACAAACGAAAAAGAAGGATCTTATGGAATATTATCTAAAACTTTAAGTCAAAATGAAAAAATCTTGGTTCCCTACAACACTTTTTCACCAGACAATAAATATATTTTTCTTAAAATGGAAAAAGAAGGAAACACTAACTTTTTTGCCATTTCTACGGCAAATAAAGATAGTCAAACAGAAAGTGATATTAAAGAAGTAGTTTTTACCAAATTATTTAGAGAAATTTATCCTGATCTTAAAATTGAGGATGTCACGGGTTGGGGAGGAATGACTCTTCTTGTTATTAACGCAACAGATAATGAAGGCAAAAAACATTCATTCTGGTATGATGTTCCCTCTGGTCAATTTATTCCTCTCTCCAGCCAGTTCTAATCAAGCTTATATAATTATTTTTAACTTTCGGATATTGCATTCTTTTTCAAATAGTTCTTTAATTTTCATTTAAGACCGAAAAATAAATGTCCAAAGAAGAAGAACCTCCGTCGTGGAGCCCCAGAGGAAAAGAAGCAGCAATTCTAGAAGGTAGTTTACCTGAGGTTATCAGTCCCTACCTTTTAGATTTAATCAAAAATACCGGTGGCATTTATGGCCCAATTGGCCTGCAATTTATTGCTCAAATTGAAAGCGAAAGAGCGAACTTAAATGAAACCAACAAAGATCCCCTGAGTGAAGATGAAAACGAAGTTGCCCCAGGACTAGTTTATAAATATAAAAGTTATACAGATGAAGAAGGAAATTTTCACCCCGGCCGGGCACTTTGGACAGTTACTAGAAACTGTGCCAGTTATTGTCGCTTTTGCACCAGGGGTCGTGAAGTTGGGCTTCCAAAGGACAAAAGCACACTCTCAGGAGGAGCCCTTTCTCGCGTGCCTTTTCTTGGCACACCCGAGATACAAGAAAGCCTGCAGTTCTTGGCCAATAATCCAGAGATTAACGAAGTTATTATCTCTGGTGGTGACCCGTTAACGCTAAAGCCAGAAAACCTTGAACTAATTGTAAACAGTCTCTCCACTCTCCAAAAAAAAGGACAACTTGATATTGTAAGAATTGGTACAAGGTTACCAATTCATAACCCCCACGCAGTCAAAGACTGGCATTATGAGTTAATTTCTCGGCTCGAAAATCCCCGGTTGATGGTTCATATTAATCATTCCTTTGAATTAACACCTCAAAGTATTGCAGTACTTCAAAATTTTAAAAGAGGCGCTAATGCCACAATTATGACCCAATCAATTCTTCTTAAGGGTGTAAATGATAATGTAGCTGCACTAACCAGTTTATTTCGCCAAATCGCAAAAGAAGGTTTTACTCCGTATTATCTTTATCAAAACGACCCACTTCCTTGGGCTGAGCACTTTACAGTGCCCATTGAAGATGCAATTAAGCTTTGGCAAAAAGTACGACCTCTTTTATCAGGAGTTGCAGCCACTGCCAGATTTGTGATCGACACCCCCCATGGTCATGGTAAAATTCCAGTGCCCGAAGGCAATGCCTGGAACATTGATTATGAGGAAGGATATTTCGATTTTCATGGTGTCAAACACTCCATTTAATTTCACCACTATCTATTTATCTTTATTCTGATACACTTCTTTTTAAGTGTAAATAATATGAGTGATTTTTATAGAAGAGATAACAGATCAGGCGGCAGAGATAGTGGTCGAGGATTCGGCAGAAGAGATTCAGGTCGACGTTCTTTTAGTGGTGGGAGTGATCGCCGAAGACCAATGGAAATGTTTAAAGCTGTTTGTGACAACTGCGGTCGCGATTGTGAAGTACCTTTTCGTCCATCAAATGACAAACCAATTTATTGCGACGATTGTTTTTCTAAAAAGAATCGAGAAGGTGGTCAAACACGCGAGAGAAGAAATGATGATGGGGGTAGTAGAAGTGGAAATGGTAGTAATCCATTAGCCAAACAAATTAGTGACCTTGGTACTAAACTTGATCGAATTATTGCTCTTCTGGAAAAAACACCAAAAGCACAACAGGATAAAGAAACAAAACAAGTCGAACAAACAGACTCTGCTGTTTCTGAAAAAACAACTTCCCCTAAGGTTAAGAAAGAAAAGAAAAAGAAAGAAATAACAGAAGAAGAAAAATAACCCCCTTGCTTTTTCCCCAATAATAACCGAAAATACCACAAACGTCCTTTAAGATATCAAATGAGGAGTGTTTCATGAACCTCGAGGAACTGCTGGAAGTTGTACATACGCTAAACCGCGCCAATATTCCTGCCGACAATAATGCAATTGTCAAGGAATGTTCTAAACGCCGCCTGGTTGGCGATCCCAACATTATCAAAAACAGGCGAACCGTGGGTGCTTTACTTGGCAGGCTGCTGAGTTCAGGAAAAGTTATCAAAACACCTGACGGTCTATGGTGGGACAATGTTCACGCTGTAACAGCGTCTGCACCCAATCCCATACCTAGGTTATCTCCAGAACCAGAAGCACATCCAAAGCCTGTTGAAACGTATGATGTAGGCATGTATTTATGTGGAGATCCAGAGGATGTTGATCTGTCACCCCGTATTGCTGCCAGAAAACCAGGCACAATTCACTTCCTTATCGAAAAAGAATATGAAGATGTGGTACGCATTCAAGTAGCTGATGAACTTAGCGGTCCAAAAACCGAATTTCCTCATCAAGATTACACTTGTTTTGCTGGTGCTGATGTTCCCTCTGAGTGGTTTGATGCAGCAATCAAATCTGGTCCATGTTATGTTTTCATCACCACAAAGGGAAATAGTGGCAGTCAAAAAGGCAAACGCTACCCAATCCGTATTCCAAAAGGATTCAAGTTTGCCGCAAAATAAGTGATTCCTAACAAATAGTTTCCCTAAAAAGGCCTTAATCAAAAAAAATTAAGGCCTGTTTTTATACCCTGTAATACTTGACTTTTGACCCAGCTTCTATATACTTCTTCATATCACGTCGGATTTTCTTTAAGGAGGAACAATGTTAACAGCGAAAAGTATTGTAGAAGTTAAAATTCTTCTAGCAACTACTGACGCAATGGTAGTAAGACTGGGCAGTCGGATATATTCAGATCTGACTGCTTGCCTCCAGGTATTTCGGAATGAACAAGGACTCTCGCATCTAAAAGTCCAGTACGACCAAGCAAACGATCTTTATTATTTCGATTTACCTGCCGAATAAAGTAAATCCGAAACCCTTAGGGCAAGTTTTTTTCTATAGCTTGTCCTATTTTTTTTGCTTAAAAAATCAGCCAATTGAAACTTAATTTGCGACTTAATATATAATGCACTAAAAGTATGAGTGTCGAGCGAAAATATGAAGAGAAATATCTTCGTGATTTTGATGAAATAATCACTTGGGAAACTCCAGATTGGCAGTGGTGGACCGAAGATTGGTGTGAAGCCCAAAAGGAGATTGTTTACGAAGCCAGGCGTGTTCCCTCAGAAGAAAGACAAGACAGAGCCTATGAAACTTATTTAATGACAAAACAAGTTGAAGATGGTGATCTTCGCCACGAGCTTGAATTCACAACCTTAATTTGGAATCTTCCTGACCATTGTCTTGATGAAATTATTACAGCCTTTGAAAAAGGGGAGTAAACCAATATAAGATATCTTAAAACTAAAAATTCTCACAAAGTATGCACACTCTGACCCTATCCAGAATCTACCCAAAACAAACCCATAATATTGACATTTTAGCTCAAATCAACTATAATACCAATATCGAAACCTGAACGTTTAATTAAGTAAAGGGAGGTTATATGGGTCAGCGGTTTCTCACTACCCATGTTCCAATCTGGAACTTCCGAGCTTTTCAAGAAAGCGGTGCGATGGTGAACCTGTCTGCAAACGGATACGTTTGCCTTCAAGTGCAAGATCAGTCTGTCGCAGACGCACTCGCAGCACTCTTGGGCAAGGAGGTTGTAGAAAGCAATGGTTGGTTCACAATCCATACGGATTGGACTCAGCCAAAAGATATTGCCAACTTTATTGTCCCTGATGGGTTGGCGCTTAGTGTCATTGCCACTCTCTCACCGCACATCCGTTAAGGAAGGAATATGCGGCAAAATCGTTCAACTTAACAATAAGGGCGATATATAAACTCAACACCGCCCTTATTTTTTTGGGAAAAAAATTTTGATCTATTTCTTCTTTTTAAATATTTTTGTATACTTAATTAGTTGCTTTTTTATGAGGATGAAAACCGCGTTTATCTTTTACTTCGAATTAAAAAAAATAAGATTTATTAAAAACAGGGGAGGTGATATGTGTGGATAAAAAACTTTACGTGGGTAATCTTCCCTGGTCAATTGATGACGCCGCTCTCCAAGCACTCTTTGAGTCTTATGGAGAAGTGATATCAGCCAATGTTATTCGTTTTAAGCAATCAGGCAAATCAAAAGGTTTTGGATTTGTTGAATTTGCTAAATTAGAAGATGCCCAAAAGGCAATGGCTGAAATGCATCAAAAAGAAGTCGAAGGCAGGCGCTTGGTTGTCAATATTGCCAACCCTCCTCGCGAAAGCACAGATGAACAAACTCCGGCAGCATCAGAAGAACCAATGCCAGAATCAGTTTCGGCAGCAGAAGAAATGACAGTGGTTGAAGAAGCTCCGGCAGAAGAGCAAGTAGTTGTTGAAGAACCAGCTGTTGAGGAAGAAGAAAAAAAGAAAAAGAAAAAAGAGTAATTTTTTCTTTCATTTAGACAGAAATTATCCCGGGCTAAAAAGCCCGGGTTTCTGTTTCTTCATAAACCTAACCTATAGATATTGATTATTATAACAAAATCGTATAAAATCTCATTACCCTTTAACATTTTATAGAAAGAAAGGTTAACAATGCATTCTCAAGTGATTCGCTTTACAAACAGTGGGGAACTGTATGTTCTCCGTCGTGGGCGCTATCTTTCTGAAGACGCTAAATATGAAGTCATATGGGAAACTGGCGATGTGGTTACGCTTCCAGATGGCACACCAGCGAAATTTCTGAATGCTGGTTGGAAAAACAAGAGACTATATGCTCAAGTGAGCATGTTTCCCAATGTTCCGTTTGAGGCACCAATCGAATGGCTTGAGCCATTCACAGGCGTAAAGCACGGTATTCTTAAGGGGTTTCGCAATCGCGTTATCCGTCACGCCCTAACTGGTTCGTCAGTTAAACCAAAAAAGGAGTGAAGGTTTTTCAAATTCTCAATATTGGTGAATTAGTGATTTGATTTAATAGGTTATATACCCGGAAAAACAGTAGTTTTTTAAAAACTGTCCGGGTATTTTTTTATAAAGCTCAAAATATGCTATAATACTTCAGTTTATTTCACTTTCACCAAAAAGGAGTTAAAAGTGGAACGTACAATTACAATTGATTTTTTTGGAGATTCTAGCCAGTCTCGCACAGTCGAATACGCACGTGGCAACTATTATGGATCACTGGCAGACATTGTGGTTGTGCCATCTCTAGTTAGTGATACACAGTGCCAAGTCCTCTGCCGGGACGAAGAAATCTCAAACTGGGTACTATCACAAATTGGAAACACGTTTTTTTCAGGCACAGATGGTCCCACAGGCAAACCAGCCACAATGCGTTGGCTAACAAGCAATCTGTCGCCGCGCGCTTTTATTGTCACATTAACAAAAGCCGTGCTTGGTTCGCAATTTGAACCCAGATTTCTGCCTAATGCCGCAGAATTAAAGGCAAAACAGGTCATCCTGAAAGTTCCATGCGTCGAAATTGCCCGCCACTATGCACTATTTGGATTAGCAGATGATACCAGTGATATTATCTGTGTTCTGGTTGATCAAAGCTATCCAAGAATTGACAAGGGCGATCATCTGTTGGTTTCCACCAATACCGGGTTTTTAAGAATAATCCAAACCTTGACTGGCGGTGAAGTTGTTCGATGGAATGGGATAGCCTATGCTTTAACTCTCGGATTTCTGAGAGAAGAAGAAATAATACGGATAATCAATCACACGCAAAATTATCAGTTTGGCTGGTAATTCCAAAAAATCACACCCTGAGTTTTTTTAGCAATCAGGGTGTTTTTGTTTTAAACTTGCTATAGCAATTGCAAAACGAATTGACAGATTTCATTTTGGCTTGATATATAGGAATTCCTAGCTTGCCAAACAAAATGTCAAAATGCGACATTTTGTTTTACGCACTTTGTGTGCGAACATAATATGACTATATAATATGTCGTGCTCGTTTTAGAAAAAAGGAGTCGTTATGGCTCGTAAACGAAATCTGATTCGTATCGGTGATGAAAAGTATGCCGAAGCCATTTTTCAGGAAAATGAAGAAGTTTCCTATTTTATTATTCCAAGTGATACTCATCAAAAAGTTGTTTTTCGGGATGATAAAATAGCACACGAATTTCTTCATGCCTGGGCACACAACGCAGAAGTTGGTCAAAACATCGGAAGCAACACGGTCATTATTGTTCGCTCAGCACTTGCGCTTGTAGTGAACAGCTTACTTACTGCGGCTGACATTGACGTCTTTCTTATCCAGCAAGGAGCTATTTACAGACTAAAATTTGAGAAATAAAGAAAAACAACCCGGAGACAATACAAAATCCGGGTTTTTCAGCCCCATAATATTGAAATTCGAGCATAATTATGTTATAATAAGGTATTGTCAGCCTTGTTTTAACTACAGGAGATATCAATGAACGAGCATAAACTGCCTGATGGTAGTTTTATTATCTTGACTGTGACACGACGGCTAATGCATTTCTGGATGGTGCGATATTGGCGCCATCAGGACAAAACAGTAGAAGTTTTTCAATCTGGTCCGGCTGACGGAATGCTTCAGGAAATCGTAGATAAAAACCCTGAAATTTTAGAAGGTTTGACCGTTAGCTGGGATCATGATCAGTTACACGCGGAAATTATGAGGAGTATTCCCTACTAAACTCACAGGCAAGTTAGAGTACCCAGGAAAATCAACAACCCTGGGTATTTTATTGACTTATTTTTGGATCCTTGTTACAATCCCCATTGACATTTAACTTTATTTGAGCTAAATTTCACATACAATATTTGAACAGTTAACTTGCCGGTCTTCATTCTAAGGCCAAGGTTAAAAACTTATCTTCCTATAAGAACCTTGACAATCAATCTACGTCTGAAAGCATATTTTAGACACAGGTCCCAAAATAATGCATCGTCGCATTTTAATTTTTGGGATCCTCGTCACTTTTTGAGGGTTTGATCCTGGCCCAGGGTGAACGCTGGCGGCGTGCCTTAGGCATGCAAGTGGAACGCTCTATCGCAAGATAGAGAGTCGCGAACGGCTGAGTAACACGTAGGAATCTGCCTCTTGGTGTGGAATAGTCCACCGAAAGGTGGGGTAATACCGCATAAGATCTCCGGATGAAAGGGTTTAACCGCCCGCCGAGAGAGGAGCCTGCGGCCCATCAGCTTGTTGGTAGGGTAATGGCCTACCAAGGCTACGACGGGTAGGGGGCGTGAGAGCGTGGCCCCCCAGAATGGGACTGAGACACGGCCCATACATCTACGGATGGCAGCAACCGGGAATCGTGCGCAATGCAGGAAACTGTGACGCCGCGACGCCGCGTGGGGGATGACAGCCTTAGGGTTGTAAACTCCTTTTGCCAAGTGGGAGACCACTTGGAGAATAAGCACCCGCTAACTTCGTGCCAGCAGCTGCGGTAATACGGAGGGTGCAAGCGTTGCCCGGATTTATTGGGCGTAAAGAGTGTGTAGGCGTTTTGGTAAGTTATTTTTCAAATCCCGGGGCTCAACCTCGGAAAGGGAAATAATACTACCAGAATTGAAAGGTTCAGGGGCTACTGGAACTATCGGTGTAGGGGTGAAATCCGTTGATATCGATAGGAACTCCAAGGGCGAAGGCGGGTAGCTGGGAACCATTTGACGCTGAGACACGAAAGCTAGGGGAGCGAAAGCGATTAGAGACCGCTGTAGTCCTAGCCGTAAACGATGCTCGCTAGCCTTCAGACTCCGATTTATCGGAGTTTGTGGGCGTAAGCTAACGCGTGAAGCGAGCCGCCTGGGGAGTACGGTCGCAAGACTAAAACTCAAAGGAATTGACGGGGACCTGCACAACCAGTGGAGCATGTGGTTTAATTCGAGACGAACCGAAGAACCTTACCTGGACTTGACATATTTCTCTTAATGCCGAACTAGAGATAGATCGGAAGTCATCATTTTGGTGACAGGGAATTACAGGTGTTGCATGGCCGTCGTCAGCTCGTGCCGTGATGAAATTTACCCCTTCGCGGCCCTTCGAAGTAATTCGAAGTGATAAATCTGACTCATATCGGTGGAAACTCTTGTATTTCGGTATATCTTCGGGTATATTGAAAATATGAGAACAATACCGAGGGAAGTCGGGAATTTACTAGAGTTTAAAGCTAGAGCGAATTTGAGATTAACACTTTCTGCTCGTCAGAGAGAAATACTTATCGGTTGTTTATTAGGCGATGCCTATATTCACCCGAGAGGACAAATTCAAATAGCTCAAAGCATAAAACAACAGAGTTATCTTAATTGGAAATACCAAGAGCTTTCATCACTTGCATATGGACCTCCATCAACAGTTTCAAGATTTGATACTAGATATGGAAAAACATATGTTGGTTTGAGATTTTGGCTAAGACAATACTTTAAACCGTTGCGTAAAATTTTTTACCCACAAGGTAAAAAAACGTATTCGCACAACTTGAATAAGTTTGTCACAGGCTTAACTTTAACAGTTTGGTATATGGATGATGGTAATTTGTACAAAAGTAGACATGTAAAGATTTCAACAGATGGTTTTAGCCATCAAGATTGTTTATCTTTGCAAAACATGCTTGCAAAAAAATTCAAAATAGAAACTAGCATTCAAGCTAGTGGTAAATTAAGAATCGCTTGTAAGTCATTGCCTACATTTTTTAATACAATTACTCCTTTTATTCATCCAAGTATGATATATAAAATTCCTTGACCCCGTAACGACTAATCCGAAAGGAGAGATGGATGTTTTTTAACATTCATAACACGTCAGCTCCCGGTCATAAACCGGGATGAAGGTATAGTCTATTTACATTTATGTAATTGGGGGTGTTCCCTTAAGTGGGGTAACGAGCGCAACCCCTGCCGTATGTTGAATTATTCATACGGGACTGATCACCTTTGTGTGATAGGAAGCGGGGACGACGTCAGGTCAGCATGGCCCTTATGTCCAGGGCTACACACATGCTACAATGGAGCCGACAGAGGGTTGCCAAGTGGTAACACGGAGCTAATCCCAAAAACGGCTTCTCAGTGGGGATTGAGGGCTGCAACCTGCCCTCATGAACGCGGAATTGGTAGTAATCGCAGATCAGCTATGCTGCGGTGAATACGTTCTCAGGTCTTGTACACACCGCCATAGATACACTTAAAAGTGTATCTTAATAAAATGTAGTTTCGAAAAACTACACGGTAATAACGCGCCTGGCAGTTATATTAAGTAAACTTTACTTATTCTTCTAGTAGGTTAAAATCCTACCCAATTGAGACACAATTGGTAGTCAAAAAAAATTGACAGTTTTTTGGGAGTAATTCCAAAAAGCAGAGGGTCTGAGACAAACGACAGGGATGATATCAAAAGAGTTGTGACGACTTTCGCAGGGCGGTCGAAGGGAAGTCATCACATTTATAACTCTCATTCATGTCGGGAACAGAAGATATAATGACCCAGGGAGACCCATAAAAGCTACTAGATTATTACTTTTATGGGAGTCAGCTCTATCCATAGTAGCTATTGACATTTTCGGGTATTATTCGTACCATGAAATGTGGATAGTGAAGGGAAGAACGTTATGCTTAAAGCGCCATATATTGTTGGACTAACAGAGGGTGAAGGTTGTTTTTTAGTTTGTTTGAGAAAAGATTTTCGAATTGATCTTCGATTCTTCATCACTCAAGCTATTGGAAACAAATCTTTACTTGAAAAAGTACAACAGTATTTTAAGGTAGGCAGCGTATATCAAAAATCTAATCGCAAAGGAAGGCTACCAGCATTTGTGTTTGAGGTCACAAAAAGAGATGATATCTATCAAGTTATTATCCCGTTTTTCAGAAAACACAAATTGTTTGGATATAAAGCAAAAAGCTTTAATTCTTTTTGCCAAATAGCCCAATTAGTGAAAGGACGACAAGATATTCGCAAACTTACCAAATCTGAAATCTCTTTGATACGAGATATAAGATATGGCATGAATAAGCATTACGGCTCGCCCGGTGCGGAAAAGCCGCTCGCCGGGTGGGAACGCGCAATAATCTAGATGAAGCGCAATCCGTCAAGTCAGCAAAGTTGGGGGTACCCGAACCCCATCTGTTTGCCAGTGAGCTCTAAGTATTTATTAAAGCCTTGCCTTTTATTTTTTTAATATCGGCTTTTAATTTTTTAATATTTAGCATTTTTTCTCGTTGGTAAACAGATGGGGGAAGGTAAATCCAGCGATGAGGATTAAGTCGTAAATATGCTTGTTGCGACCCACAGAAGTAATTTTGTGGAAAAATCTGGCTGTATCGGTGAAGCCTAAGACTTGACTATTCGGATTATATTCGGATAGAATGAGTTATGGTAATACCGAGGGAACCAAATTTATTACTTTCTAATAGTAATAAACGCGGACTCCGTAGAGACTACACGCCAGCGCCTCAAGTAACATTGTTTTATTTGCTTGGTGCCTTACACGACGCAACAACAAGGCAAACAACCTATCGCATTGGTTCAGATAGTCTTAATTATTGCCAACTTTTGAAAGTTGGGATTTATAAACTAGGTGCAAAAGCCTGGATCTATCAAGAAGGAAAAAATAGAAAATATTGGATTGTTGAATTTTCCAAATCACTTCTAAAGAATTTAATTATAAAGTCTCAGCAAGAAAAAATTGATTATATAAGAGGCTATTTTGATACCGACGGTGGAATTGCCAAAAGTCCTAAAATCAGATTTTATATCTATTTTTGTCAAAAAGATCTCAATGATCTTTTTGAAGTTAGAGGTTATCTTTCTGAATTAGGAATTAGTTGTGGTCAAATGCACAATCCAAGCAGGAAAATTGATCCGAATTATTGGAGATTTTATATAAGCGCAAAATCATATTCTGAATTTGCGAAAATCATTGGTTCAATTCATCCCGAAAAAAGTTACATCTTGAGGATGAAGATATAGTCCATGCCCTTCGAAAGACAGGGAAGAAACATGAACAAGGTATCGGTTCTGGAAGGAGCCGATGGATCACCTCCTTTCTAAGGAGTTGAGGTCTGATTAACACCAGACAATAACACCCGAGTTTTTCGATTGTAAGTTTCTCGTCAAAAACTTATATCCGCTTAGTCTACGCGATAAAGGACAAATGCTTTCAGGCGTTGATTGGTTGTCAAGAACAACAAAAAAAGCAGGCATGTTTTTAATAAACTGTGCCTGCCAAAAATCATTAAACAAGTAGAAGATCTACTTATTTTGAGTCAGCTCTATAAGTCAAACCTTTGTTTTATCTCTTTGATTGCCTCTTCTTTCATGCTTGCAAAAAGGAACGCGTGTCTTTCTTTCAAATATTGTCTAGTCACATCATCCAAATCGCCTCTTTCTAGTTTGATTTCCACAAGGTACAAAATATCGTTCCAATGCTTAATCCAATCAATATTTTCAGGCGTTGTTGGCGTATTAACTTTGACAAGTAAAAATCCGTTTGTTGTTTGAATTTTGAACCAATATGACCGCCAGGGAAATCGAAGTGCTTTATTTTTATCGCTACAGAAATCAACTTCAATATCTTCATCCACTTCAATTTCATTAACAAAAGGTTCATCTTCAAAGCGGTTTCCTGGAGGATAATCAAAAGTGATCTCAAGCCACCCCCAAACTGGTCTTTCGATTGAAACCAAAGACTCAGCGTTTAAACGTACTCCCGCCAATTGTTGACGAATATCTTCTTTTTGGCGATTTCTTTTTCCTTCCAAAAGGCTTGTGATTTCTTTTTCGTTCTCAATCACTCTTTCATCCGCCAGTGTTAACTTGCGCTTTATTGTCAAGTCTCCTTCTCCTTTTCTTTCTCTAATCAATCAAAGAACTTTCTTATTTGTGGGCAAATTATAACACAAAAAAGACCGAGCTTTTAATATATTTGCTCGGTCAAAGAAAAAACTTACTTTTTTACTTCGTATGGCGGTGGCTGAATCCGAATCTCAACTTGTTCAGTGTCCGTGAGTTTGTAATCAGCATCCTCAGCCAAATCTTCATATCTCTGAGCCAGTAGTGTCAGACAAGGCAGCTATTTATCAGCCATTTGGGATTGAATGATAATTATTCCTTTCCCGTCCTCGACTTTAAATCTTGCCACCACTATATTGTTATCACAATATGTGCGCTCTGGGCTGCTCGAATGTCTATCGGTTACAATAATCTCTTCAGGCGCATTTTTCACAAAAAACTCAAGAAAAGCTACTGGCGTTGGAAGTGTAACAACTTTGGGCATTTTAACTCCTTTAGATAAACCCTTAAACCCAACAGATACCCATAATATAACAGACATATAATACAAAGTCAAAAATCCAGTGCGACATTTTAGTTTTCACTTGTTATGCTAATAGGTAAGATGAATCCTGCCAATTCCAACACTAATCCCGATCGACCTCACTATCAAGCTGTAGAGGTTTACCATCAAGCCCCACCGCCAATTGGTTCACAAACTGTCCAACACGTCCCACCCCAATTTACCAATGACCCCGCAAACCCAGTTGCCTCAATGATTAATACAAACAGTAGTCCAAGCAAAAAACATATTAATAAGTTTCTTTTTCTAATTCCAGCTGTTCTTCTTTTAGCCGCCATTTTCCTTGCTGCTTTTCTTGCCAGTAGACTTTCGCAAACTAAAAAAACACCACTTTCTTCGCCAATTCCCACCCCAACCCTGATTCCAAGTACTCCAGCTCCAACTCCAGTCCCAATTATTCGTAACAAATCCTACCAAAATCAAAACCATAATTTTTATTTTAATTATCCCGAGACCTACCGTTATTTTGAATGCCAAAACACCATAAAAATATATTCCAAAGATACACTCATAAATGAAGACGAAATTATCTGCAACAATCTTCCTTTAGGAATTGTTGAAATCACCTACGCTACAAAGCCACTTGAGTATCAAGAAAACCCCAGCGACGAAATAAGTGAATCACTTGTAAAAATTGATGGGCTTGACGAAGTTATTGCCAAGACAATTAACAAAAAAATAATTTACCTTAACTTTGATAATCAAAATATTTATTATTTAATCGTTCTTAACAGTATTGAACAAAAAAGCCTTTTTGATCAAATTCTAAAAAGTTTCAAATTTATCGAAGTGGTTACTGATGAATGGCAAACTTACACTAATACAAGTGTTGGTTTTAAGTTTCAATATCCTCCGGATTGGATAACAACAGCTAGTGCAAATATCAATCAAATTCTTGTTAAACCAGAAAAAACTTCCTCACAAAGTTCGCTTACTATTGAAGCACAAGGCAACATTGCCGAAGTTGAACTAACAGCCAGCGAAGTGGTTAATTCAACCAAAAATCTACCAGGCTGGAAAAAGACTCCTTCCGTTGATATTCAAAGTGTAGATAAAGGCACAGCACAAATTCTTCAAGGACAACTAGGAAATATATGGCAAATCTTTGCCGCCATCTGGTATAAAAATCGTTTGATTCAACTTATTTGGCAGGATAGCCTTGATCAGGCAAATCAGCAAACCTTTGGTAATATTCTTTCTACTTTTGAGTTTCTTGACTAGGAATTTTTGAAGTCACCGGTTCCTGTGGTGTTTGAACCTGAGGACGGTTTTGTGGTTGTGGTTGGTGCTGTTGTTGTTGCGGTTGCATTGGAGGCCTTTGTTGTTGTCCCCGGTAAGGAGTATGTTGTCTAGGTCCAGTCCCAGAGTGCTGTTGTTGCTGAGGATATCGTGGTCGGCTGTTGTATGGTGGTCGATTACCTTGATTTTGATGATATTGATTTTGTGGTCTAGGTTGTGGAGTGCTCATATCAACATCAAATGCCCTGGCAATTTTATTCTGATCAAGATCAGATGCTTTAATTGCCCATCTCTCACGCGAGAGCGCAATTACCTTTTCTTTGTTTTGATTTTTTGCTTCAGGTAAGGGGAGAGTATTGGCAATAAATGGCCTAGTTGATTGCCAATCAACCAAAAGCTTTATGGCGATTTGATAATTACTAAGATTAACGAGATCATTTTCTGAAAAAACCTCTGCAAACTCTTTGTGCACAATTGCGGCATCTTCCGCACCAATTGAAAAACAGATCAAAGTCCCAGCATTTCCCAGAATTGCCTTTTGAACCTCTTCTGGAATTTGTGCCATATACTGGTTGGCAAGCATTAAATTAAGTCCATATTTCCTGGCTTCTGAAAGAATTTTGATAAATGAGCCAGTTGCGAAATTTTGAAACTCGTCAACAAATAAATAAAACTGTTTTCTTTGTTCTTTGGGAATATCCACACGCCTCATTGCTGCAAGTTGGAATTTGGTAATAAGAACTGCTCCAAGAAGCGCAGAATTGTCCTCACCCAATCTTCCCTGAGAAAGATTACAAAGCATAATACGGCCTTGATTCATGATCTCATCAATCTGGATTGAGCTTTTTGGTGTTCCAATAATCCGCCTGATCATTGGACTGGTTACAAATTGACCAACTTTATTCTGAATCGGGGAAACAGCCTCCTTTTGTAATTTTTCAGGCATATTTTCATACTCATCCTTCCAAAAGCGAATAATATTTTCATCTTTTATCTGCTCCAGTACCTTTGCTCTAAATCTATTATTAGTTAAGATTGTCAAAACATCTGACAGCGTTGTTCCAGGAATATAAGTCAGGGTCAAAAGACAATTTCTTAAGATATATTCCATTCTTGCTGACCAGACATTTGCCCACACCTTTGTGAATACGCTCATCATCCCAGATACGACAAGTTCGGCCTCTTCTTGATTTACAACTTCAAGTGGATTAATCACAATCGGATTGTCTCGATCTGCAGGATTAAAATAAACAACATCATTCATTCTATGAGAGGGGACATAGTTAAGAAGAAGTTCACATGAGTCTCCGTGTGGATCAATTAAAGCAACTCCACGATCCTTTTTAAAATCATCAAACACCATATTTTCAATCATGGTTGATTTTCCAGTACCGCTTTTTCCAACAGCCCAAATATGACGCGCCCGGTCAGTATCTTTAATTCCAAATATAGCATCGG
>Ga0156492_105_pt2 | contig 40131 bp, 53 predicted proteins | sample RifOxyB1_FD_110639 | JGI IMG/M metagenome (GOLD analysis project Ga0156492, IMG submission 110639) | Candidatus Woesebacteria bacterium RIFOXYB1_FULL_38_16
AATTATTCCGAGCTCTTGGCCTTTGGTATTTGTTACCATGTGTATCGTGTTGAGAACCGTATTGCGTACAAAAACCGGGGTGTAAAACTCACCAGATTCTGTAATTGCCATTACATGAATAACCTGCAGTCGTGAGGTTACTGACTGTTCTTTCACAACGACCCAGTCTACGATTTTGTTTTTGGTGGACCAAAATAACATCTCCCGGAGAGAATAACTCATGGGGTTATCTTGGCGTAGATGAATATCGTCACCCAATCTATAAGCCATTTTTCACTACTCCTTATTACTTGAATGTACTACTGAAAGATAATCATATTATACTACAGAAAGTGGTATTTGTCAATATTATAAGCTATTCTTAGCTAGCTTAAGGTGGTGTTTGGTTCAATTTATTTCCACTTGATTTGTTGGGGGTTATGTTTGATATAATGGGGGATATGTTTAAGAATGTAATTGCTCCAATACAGGCATGGCTAATGAGCCAGGGTAAATGTGTGGGATGTGGAACGCCTTTGGAGAAAGCAAAGAAAGAGGATTTTAAAAAGGGTTTTTTGAAGGCTACTTGTAAATGTGGACGTATTTTTGTTTACAACGAAGACAAGAAAACATACCGCAGGGCTCTTCTTGAAGAAGTTTAAGTAATTTACAATTCATTACTTCCAATCTACAATTTGTCTTGTGAAAAGAATTTCATTTTTTTTGACTTTTATACTTATTTTGGGAATGATTTTTGTTGGTGGGGGAGTGATTTGGTGGAGAGGAGTGACTGGTGCAGCTTCAACTGAGACTAAAACTACTTCGTTTTTAATTGTGAAAGGGGCATCGGCTGAGAGAATTGGTCAAGATCTTTTGAAGGCAGGTCTTATTAAAAATAGACTTGCGTTTAAGATTTATCTGCAAACTCATAATTTAACAACAGCTATCCCCCCTGGGGAGTTTTTGATTCCAAGAAATCTTAAGCTGGGTGAGCTTGTTGACTTGCTTTTGAAGGGACCCACAGAGATGTGGGTAACAATTCCTGAGGGCTTAAGAAGAGAAGAGATTGTTGAGCGATTTATTGATGGACTTAAGATGGAGGATGCCAATGCCCAGGTTTTTCGGAGCGAGTTTTTAGAAGAATCTGAAGACTGGGAAGGGTTTTTATATCCAGATACATATTTGTTTCCGCGAGATGTTGGGGCAGGGCAAGTGGTAACAAGATTAAAAGCAACTTTTGAATCAAAGTTTGGGAAAAATACAGGAAGTAGTGGGCTAACTTTGCTTGAGGTGGTAACTTTGGCATCAATTATTGAGAGGGAAACTTTAGGAAGTGAAGAGCGAGCGATTGTGGCTGGGGTATATATGAATCGCCTTAATGCGGGTTGGGCGCTTGATGCAGATGCAACTGTGCAATATGCAGTTGCGAACGTGAAGTGTAGCATAATTCCAGTAGATTGTGATTGGTGGCCGAGGCCCTTAACAAAAGATGATCTTTTGTATAATTCTTCGTATAATACGTACCGTAATCCTGGATTACCACCTGGTCCAATTGCAAATCCTGGTCTTTTGTCGCTTACAGCAGTTGCAAATCCACAAAAGACTGATTATTGGTTTTATATTCATGATGGAGAAGGTAAAATTCATTTTGCAAAGACCTTGGAAGAGCATAATAGAAATATACAGAAGTACTTGAGGTAGAACTAGGAAAGAAACTAGTTTCGAATCACGTCGCTTCTTTCCTGTTCGAGTAAGAGTTCTACCTTTTTTTGATTGCTTTGGCAAAGATTAAAATTGAAATTTGTCTTCGCTCTTTTCTGATTGGGCGCAGCGTAATTTTGACTTGAAAAGCTGGGCCAGTTCGTTTTTCTAGTTCAGCACGTTTGGTGTTTCGAATATCCTGGGTTTTTCGAAAAATGATTGTTTCGAATTTGGCCTCAGGAGATAATTTAAACCGGGTAATAGACTCAGTTCCAACGTGTTGAAAGCCTCGCTTTTCCATTTCATCAATAATGGGGCGTGGGTCATTTCCTAAATGTGTGAGTTTCATATCTTACTCCTTTGATTGAACTCACCTAACGAGAATTATATTATAGCATAAGTAATGTTGTTTCGCAACCCATAGTAAGGCTTGAAGTATATGCTCCATTACATAAACTTGATTGTTGACATTTGTACTGGAGTAGTTATAATGCGCATTAGGCGTACACGAGTGTGAAGCTATTCCCGCTTTTTTGAGCGGGGCTTTTGTGTACTGTTTATTTAAATTTAAAGTAAACCTCATGCTTAAAAGTAAACGACGTAATTTCGGAAAAATTGAAAATAATCTGCCACCCCTAGACCTTTCTTATGTGCAAAAAGAAAGCTGGCAATGGTTTTTAACAGAAGGAATTGCAAGTGAGATTGCACAAATTACTCCGATTGATGACTTCACTGGAAAAAATTGGCAACTACTTTTGGGAGAACATACTTTGGATGAGCCAAATATGTCACCTAAACAAGCAGTTGATAAAGGTCTTACATATTCTGTTCCGTTTAAAATTAAGACAACTTTGATTAATAAAGTTTCTGGAAAGGCGACTGAACAGGAAGTGTTTTTTGGTAATTTGCCTCAAATGACAACTTCGGGGACATTTATTATTAATGGAATTGAGAGAACAGTAATTAGTCAGCTGGTTCGCTCCCCAGGAGTGTATTTTTCTGGTGAGCAAGATCGCTCAACCGGAAGAATGTTGTACGGTGCTGAAATTAGACCTTTGCATGGCTCATGGCTTGAGTTTGAGGTTGGCAAGAATGATTTGATTTGGGTAAGAATTGACAAGAGAAGAAAGCTTCCTGCAACTACATTTCTTCGGGCAATGGGTGTGGGGGGAAACAGAGAATTAACAGACATCTTTGCTGATGTTGATATAAATAAAACACACAAATACATAAAAGCGACAATTGAAAAGGATGCTACGGGTTCACGCGAGGAGGCACTTCTTGAGATTTATCGAAAAATGCGACCTGGGGAACCAGCTGTTTTGGAAAATGCTGAAAATCTTTTTCAGGGACTGTTTTTTGATCACAGGAGATATAGTTTAGGAAAGGTTGGAAGATATAAATTAAACAAAAAATTGAGTCTGAGTGTTGCGAATGAGCAGCTAAATTGGGTACTGACAAAAGAGGATGCAGTAGCAACCTTAAGATTTTTGATTGGACTTCAAAATGGTGCTGGACGGGTAGATGATATTGATCATCTTGCAAATCGAAGACTTCGAAGAGTAGGTGAGCTTGTAGCTTCGCATGCCTTTAGGGTGGGACTTTTGAGACTTGAGCGTTCGGTTAAAGAAAAAATGAGTTTGATTTCTCCAGATGATAAGCCACAGCCACAGAACCTTATTAATGCAAGACCATTGATTGCCTCAATCAATGAGTTTTTCCGTTCAAATCAACTTTCAACAATTCTTGATGATACTAATCCTTTGAGCGAAATTGATAATTTAAGAAGAGTGTCGGTTTTGGGACAGGGCGGAATTAACAGAGAGAGAGCAAGTTTTTCAATTCGAGACATTAATTCTTCACAGTATGGAAGAATTGATCCAGTAAGATCGCCTGAAGGTCCAAATATTGGACTTGTGACTTATTTGGCTTTGTATGCAAGAGTAAATGAATATGGATTTATTGAAGCTCCGTATAGAAAAGTTGAGAAAGTAAAAGTTGATGGACATGAAGTGGCAAAGGTAACAGATGAGGTGATTTATATCACTGCTGATGATGAAGAGGAATATCATATTACACATGCTGGAATTCAGATTGATAAAAATGGAGTGATTTTGGATGCGCGTGTGCCATATCGACACAAAGGAACATTTTTGGAAGGACCAGTGAAACTAGTTGATTTGATTGATTTGACACCAAGAGAAGTATTTGGTGCTTCAGCGGCGTTGATTCCATTTTTGGCTCATGATGAGGGTAATAGAGCTTTGATGGGTTCGAACATGCAATGTCAGGCAGTTCCTTTGGTTAATCCAGATTCACCAGTAGTTGGAACTGGGATGGAAGGTGAAATTGCAGGTGCAATGGGAAGAGTTGTGAGAAGTGAATATGCAGGAGTGGTTGAGTATGTAGATGCAGATAGAGTAGAGGTTAAGCTTGATCAGAAGATTGATCCTTTGGTTGGACAAGATGTGGAAGTGGTTGATGATGGAAAAATAGTTATTTATCATTTAACTAAATTTAAAAGAACTGCTCAGTCAACTTCATATAATCAAAAAGTTGTTGTGAAAGCTGGTCAAAAGGTTAGGCCGGGAGATTTGATTGCGGATGGACCTGCAAGTGTTGATGGGGAGCTGGCATTGGGACAAAATTTAGTTGTAGCTTATGCCTCTTTTGAGGGTTATGGTTTTGAAGATGCAATTTTGGTGTCAGATCGATTGCTTCGAGATGATCTTTTGACCTCAATTCATATTAAGGAATATCAAGCTGATATTGTGGAAACAAGATTAGGACCGGAAGAACTAACAAGAGATATTCCAAATGTGGCTGAACAGGAACTTGCGAATTTGGCAGATGATGGAATTGTGGTAGTTGGGGCTGAAGTTGGACCAAATGATATATTGGTTGGAAAAATCGCTCCTAAGGGTGAGACAGAGCTAACAAGTGAGGAAAGATTGTTAAGAGCAATTTTTGGTGAAAAAGCACGTGAGGTTCGGGATACATCACTTCGAGTTCCACATGGAGAGAATGGAACAGTGGTTAGTGTTTCGATTTTGGATAAAGACAAAGGTGATGAGCTCGGCCCGGGAGTAATTAAGAGTGTAGTTGTGAAGGTGGCACAGCTTAGAAAAGTAATGGTTGGAGATAAACTTGCAGGAAGACATGGAAATAAAGGTGTAATTGCAAAAATTATGCCACAGGCTGACATGCCATATTTGGCAGATGGTAAGCCGGTTGACTTAATTATTTCTCCATTGTCAGTACTTGCGCGTATGAATTTGGGTCAACTTCTTGAGACTCATTTGGGTTGGGCTTTATATACAAAGGGAGATAAAGGAGCACTTCCGGTTTTTGATAAGGTTGAGGAAGATGTAATACAAAAAGAATTAAATGAAGCTGGTTTGCCAATAACTGGAAAAACCAGACTTTTTGATGGACGAAGCGGCGAGCCTTTTGAAGAGGAAACCGTGGTTGGTGTTGGCTACATTATGAAGCTTAAGCATATGATTGAGGATAAAACACATGCTCGTTCGACCGGACCATACTCACTTGTGACACAACAGCCTTTGGGAGGAAAAGCACAAATGGGAGGACAGAGGCTTGGGGAAATGGAGGTTTGGGCACTTGAAGCACATCGAGCTGCTTATGCACTTCAGGAAATGTTGACCATAAAAAGTGATGATATTGTGGGAAGAGCTCAGGCGTTTGGTGCAATTGTGAAGGGTGAGCCGATTCCTGAGGCAAGAGTACCTGAGAGCTTTAAAGTATTGATTCGAGAATTAAACTCACTTGGCTTGATGATTGATGTTGCGGGTCAGTTTACGAGTAAAGCACAGAAAGATGAAAATGGAGAAATGATTGAGGGTCAGGGTGAAATGGTTGAAAAAATGCAAAAGCAAAGTAGTAAATTTGATGTTGATCCACTTGCAAGATTGAGAAGTCTTGAGGATTTTTCTTCGCTTACTATTAGGCTGGCTTCACCCGAGGAAATTCGAGCTATGAGCATGGGAGAGGTTGTAAAGCCAGAAACGATTAATTATCGTACGCTTAAGCCAGAAAAAGACGGTTTGTTTGATGAGAGAATTTTTGGGCCTACAAAGGACTATGAATGTTATTGCGGAAAATATAAGAGGATAAGATATAAAGGCGTTGTTTGTGATAAATGCGGAGTTGAAGTAACGGAATCTCGGGTAAGAAGAGAGCGTATGGGACATATTGGTTTGGCTGCACCAGTTGTCCATGTTTGGTATTTCAAAGGCGCACCATCAAGAGTGTCTTTGCTTTTAGATTTACCACCTCGAGCAATTGAACAAGTAGTTTATTTTGCAAGATATCTGGTGAAGTCGGTAGATGAAAAAGGCAGAAAAGAAGCACTGACGGTATTAGAAAAAGCAAAGGCAGAAAAACTTACTGAATTGAAACAGTTATTTGAAGAAAAAAGAGTGCTTTTGAAGGAAGATCAGGTTGAGAGAAAAGAGAAAGTAAAAGAGCGAATTAAAGACAAAGAACAACAAAGTTTGGCCTTGTCTGAGGTTGAGCTTGACGCTAGGAAGAAAGAGACAGCACTTCGAGAAGAAGAGAAATCAACAATGGAGAGAACCCAAGAGTTGTTTGACAAGCTGATCGCGATTGTGAAAGATGTCGAAAGACTTGGATTTTTGACTGAAGAGGAATATGACAAGTTGTACTCGTACGATGTTGTTGATTTTATTGATGTGAAAATGGGAGCAGACGCAATCCTTGATGCACTGACTGGGCTTAATTTAACCAAGATTGCCAAGGATATTAGAGAAGAGATTAATACCATTAAAGGTAAGGGTGCAAGGTACGTGAAGTTGACCAAGAGATTGAAATTGGTTGATGGAATGAGACAGGCAAAGATTGATCCATCTTGGATGATTTTGAAAGCTCTTCCTGTTTTGCCTCCAGATCTTAGACCAATGGTGCAGCTTTCCGGAGGAAGATTTGCAACCAGTGATTTGAATGATTTATATCGAAGAGTGATTAATCGTAACAACAGGTTGAAACACTTAATTTCTTTGGGAGCACCTGAGATTATTTTGAGAAATGAGAAAAGAATGCTTCAAGAATCAGTTGACAGCTTGATAGATGCAAGCCAAAGAAAAGCAACTCGAAGAGGGCGTGGAAGACAACCATTAAGATCATTGTCAGACATGCTTCGTGGGAAACAGGGAAGATTCAGACAAAATCTTTTGGGAAAGAGAGTTGATTATTCCGGAAGAAGCGTTATCGTAGTTGGACCAGAGTTGAAACTTAATCAATGTGGATTGCCGAAAGAAATGGCGCTTGAGATTGCAAAACCATTTGTGCTTCGTGAAATGATTGCACGCGGAATTGCGCCTAATGTGAAGAGTGCAAAGAATCTTCTTGAGAGAAGACCACCAGAAGTGTTTGATATTTTGGAAGAAATTACAAAAGACCATCCAGTGCTTTTGAATCGTGCTCCAACATTGCACAAGCTTGGTTTTTTGGCATTTTATCCTGTTTTGATTGAAGGAAACGCAATTAGAATTCATCCGGCAGTATGTAGTGGATATAATGCTGATTTTGATGGAGATCAGATGGCCATTCATTTGCCTCTTGGTAAGAAGGCGATTCAGGAAGCAAAAGAGCTTATGATGTCGGACAAAAATATGCTTCGCCCTGCAGATGGTTCACCAATGGCAGCTCCAGCAAAGAAAGAAATTGCTTTGGGAATTTATTATCTGACTAGTGTTGATGAAAAAGCTGAAGCATTTTCATCTGTCTTTGGGGATAAGAATGAGGCAATTTTAGCCTATCAAATTGGTAAAATCAGACTGAGACAAAAAATCAGCGTAAGAATTGGATCTGGTGTAATTGAAACTACGGCGGGAAGGATTTTATTTAATGAGGTGCTTCCTGAAGGATTTGAATATATTAATAAGAGCATGAGTTCGGATGGGATAAAGGATGTAGTGAGTGATGTTTATACAATGGTTGATCATGAGAGATTAATTGAGATTATTGACGCGATTAAGGATCTTGGGTTTTTGGGTGGAACAGTGTCGGGACTTTCATTTGGTATTTCCGATGCTGTAATGCTTCCTGGTAAAGAGAAAATAATTAAGGAAGCAGATAAAAAGGTGATGGAGATTGAGAGGAATTTCTCACAAGGACTGATTACATACGAAGAAAAGAGAAGATTGGCTGAGGGAGTATGGATTGAAGCGACTGAAGAGATTGCTGACAAAACATGGCAATTGGTTGAGCCTGGAAGTTCAATTTCGATTATGGTTGGAGCTAAGGTGGGACGTGCTTCAAGAGATCATATTAAACAATTGTCAGGAATGAGAGGCTTAGTTGTTGATCCTCTTGGAAAGATTGTTGAGTTACCAGTTAAGTCGAACTTTAGGGAAGGATTGGGTGTGTTTGAATATGTAACTTCCAGCCGAGGTTCGAGAAAAGGTCTAACTGATACTGCACTAAAGACCGCTGATGCTGGATATTTGACAAGGCGTTTGGTTGATGTTGCACATGATGTGATTACGAAAGAAATGGACTGCGGTTCAGAAGAAGGTGTGGTGATTCGACGCGAAGGAAGAGCAGCTGGTTATGCAAAAAGAGTGTCGGGTAGATTGGCACTTCACGATATTATGACAAAGAGTAGAAAATTAATTGTTTCTAGGAATCAGATGATCGATGAGGTCAAAGCGCTTGAAATTGAAAAGAGTGATTTAACTGAGATTGAGGTTCGCTCTCCACTTGGCTGTAAAACTCGATATGGTATTTGCGCATTTTGTTATGGATGGGATTTGTCAACTAAAAAGCTTGTGGAAATGGGTGCGCCAGTTGGAGTTTTGGCTGCTCAATCAATTGGAGAACCAGGAACTCAGTTGACTATGAGAACAAAACATACAGGAGGAGTAGTTGGAGTTGATGTGACTCAAGGTCTTCCTCGAGTAGAAGAATTGTTTGAGGCAAGGTTGCCAAAGTCATTATCTCCTTTGAGTGAGATTCCTGGAAAAGTTAAAGTGGAGGAGACAGAGGCGGGTTATCAGGTGACAGTCAAAAATATTAGTGTCAAACCAGCAGAAGAAAGTGAATATATGATTCCAAAAACCAGTAAGCTTTTGGTAAAGAATGACCAGTTGATTGATGCAGGGACACAGCTTGCGAGTGGATTTTTAGACTTGAAAGAAATTCTTATGATTCGAGGACTTAGAGCGGCTCAAGAATATTTAGTGAATGAACTACAAGGGGTTTATGAATCACAGGGAATACCGATCGACGATCGACATTTTGAATCAATTGTTCGAAAAATGAGTGATGAGGTTAAAGTTATGACTGCTGGGGATACGTCACTTTTGCCAGGAGATCAAGTAGAGCGGGCAAGATTTGAGGAAGAGAATGAAAAGGTATTGGCAGCAGGTGGTGAGCCGGCAAGCGCGCAGCAAGTAATGCTTGGAATTAGTAGACGAGCAATGTATACCGAAAGTTGGCTATCAGCGGCAAGTTTCCAGATGACAACTGATGTTTTGGCAAGTGCGGCTTTGATTGGAAAGAGAGATGATTTGTTGGGCTTGAAAGAAAATGTAATTATTGGACGTCTTATTCCAGTGATTAAGGAAACTTCAGAACTCCAAGAACAAGAAGAGGAGAGTAAATAAAAGTATGCCAACAGTCTCACAATTAGTTCGAAAGCCAAGAAAACAGCAAGCAAAAAAGCAAAAAACTGTTGCTTTGAAAAAATGGTTTAACGCAAAAGACAGAAAATTTAGTGAAGTTTCTTCACCTTTTAAAAGAGGAGTTGTTTTGGCTGTAAGAACAATGACTCCAAGAAAACCTAACTCAGCGCTTCGGAAAGTGTGTAGGGTCAGGCTTTCTAATAAACAGGAAGTAACAGCTTATATTCCAGGTGAGGGGCATGAATTGGCTGAACATGCTGTGGTACTTGTAAGAAGCGGTAGAGTAAAAGATCTTCCAGGTGTAAGATACCAGGTGGTTCGTGGAAAATATGATACAAGTGGGGTTGTTGGAAGAAAACAGGGAAGATCAAGATATGGCACAAAGCGCCAGAGTTTTGCTGGAGCAGCTGGTGCGGCAGAAGGAGGAAAATAAAAAATGAGAAGAGGAAAAGCAACAGTAAGAAAACTTGAACCAGATCCGGTTTATCAAAATTTGTTAGTTACAAAATTGATAAACAGGTCGATGATGCATGGGAAAAAATCAGTAACAGAGAAGCAAGTTTATGATGCTTTTAAGTTGATTGAAACAAAGACAAAGAAGGATGCGGTTGAAGTTTTTTTGAAGGCACTTTCTAATATCAGACCAACCATGGAAGTTAGATCAAGAAGAGTGGGTGGAGCAGCTTACCAGGTGCCGATGCCAGTTCGGGGAAGAAGACAGGAATCGCTTGGAATAAGATGGTTGATTGAGGCTGCAAGAAGCAGGCCGAGTGGGGAGCTGAAGACATATGCAGATAAGTTGGCAACAGAAATAGTTGAAGCTTCGCAAGGTGAAGGGGTGGCAGTAAAAAAGAGACAAGATGTAGAGCGAATGGCAGAGGCAAACAGGGCCTTTGCACACTTCAGGTGGTAAATTTTTTGGATAATTGGCTTCATGTGTTATATAATACTTAACCCTTTTGTATTTAGTTAAAGTGAGGATATGAATGGTTAATTCGATATTTCTTGGGATAGCAATACTCATTTTTGGCTTGGTAATGGTTTTTTTGGGTGTGTCAATATTAGTAAGGGTTTTACCCGTTAAATTAAATCAGAAGCCAATAATGTGGAAAGAGCTTGGAAATGATTTGATGGATGTTGTGGTGGGTTCATTGTGTGCGACTATGGGAGTTTTTTCAATTTATGTAGGCTTTCTCTATTGGCTTGAGATTGTCTGAGAGGAAACCTGAAAAGGGAGGTTTAATGTTAACGGATTCAGTGTGGATGGGGATTGCCTTGAGTCTTTTTGGGGCGATAATGATTTTTCGAGGTCTAACATTGTTCGTGTTGATTGGTCAGGTTTTTTTCAAACCGATGCAAAGTCAGAATGGACAGTGGTTTAAACTTAGTTGGAGAAATGTCCCATATTTCTGGACTCTTTTTCCGGCTGGAACCATTTTTATGGTGTTGGGACTGGGTTCAGTTTATTCAGTCCTACATTATTGGTTGGAGATTGTCTGAGAAAGGATAGGCAAGTGAAAAACAAAAAAAGAGAGGCTTACCAAAGACATTATGATCATTATGTCGGGATGTGGTTAAATGGTGAGTTAGATTACCGAGATTGGCCCCAGTTTTTATTGGCAATACTGCGATATAAATTGGGATTGGTTGAGAAGACAAAAAATAACTAGATAAAGTGAGCGAGAGTATCTAATGTTTTATAATCGACTTTAGATACTCTTTTTTTATGATTGAGATTGTAAGTTATTGTTATTGAATTAAGGGGGAATTGTTGGTAAAATTGAACACTTCCCTTTTTTGTTAGTTTGAATCCAAGGTGTTGAAGAGGGACTTTATTTTGTAAAATAATATATATATGGCTGCACAACAAGCAAAGAAAAAATCAGCAATGGTAAGCACGGTAACAGAAGGTCGTGAAGTTCCGCTTGGAAAAATCCGAAATATTGGGATTATTGCTCATATTGATGCCGGAAAGACAACAACAACAGAGAGGATTTTATTTGAAACCGGGAAGACGTATAAACATGGTTCAGTAGATGATGGAACAACAGTGACTGACTGGATGGAACAGGAAAGAGAACGAGGAATTACGATTGTGAGTGCGGCAATTACAACTTTTTGGGATTTACAAACTGAGTCAAGTGTTGAAAATGGACATTATAGAGTTAATATTATTGATACTCCAGGACATATTGATTTTACGGCAGAGGTTGAAAGATCGCTTCGAGTACTTGATGGTGCTGTTATGGTTTTTGATGGCAGAACTGGGGTTGAAAGCCAATCAGAAACTGTATGGAGACAGGCCAATAAATATAATGTTCCTAGGATTTGTATTTTGAATAAACTGAACTTGATTGGGGCTGATTTTGAAGGGAGTCTTCGATCAATTAATGAGCGACTTGGTGCAAATACTTCACCGATTCAGCTTCCAATTGGGATTGAACATGGTCTTCGGGGAATTGTCGATTTAGTCAAAATGAAGGCTTATACATATAAAGGGATTGAGGATAATAGGTTAACTGAAGAAGAAATTCCGGCTGATATGGTAGAGATAGCCAATAAATATCATGGCATGTTGGTAGAAAAGGTTGCTGAATATGATGATGAGGTTTTGGCAAAATATTTAGATGGAAAAGAACTTAGTGAGAGCGATATCAAAAAAGCAATTCGTGCAGGTGTAATTCAAAGTAAATTTTTCCCGATTTTGGGAGGGGACAATCGTATGGCAACAGTAAGAACATTACTTGATGCGGTTGTTGAGTATTTACCAAGCCCAATTGATTTGCCTGCTGTTGAAGGAATTAATCCAATAACAGGAGCGAGAGAAATTCGGGAGAGAAAAACTGATGAGGCTTTTTCAGCTTTGGCTTTTAAGGTGGTAACAGATCCACATGTGGGAAGGCTTGTATATATTAGAATTTATTCAGGGACAATTCACGCAGGGGAGCCGATTTTTAATTCGAGTATACAAAGGGTTGAGCGAATCGGGAAGCTAGTTTTGATGCATGCTGATCAGAGAGAGCTTATTGCTGAGGCTTATGCGGGTGAGATTGTGGCTGTTGTTGGGACAAAGGACTTAACGACTGGACATTCTTTGTGTGAGCAGAAGAAACCAATTCACCTTGAATCAATTTCATTTCCTGAACCAGTTATTAGTTTGGCAATTGAACCTGCGACAAAACAAGATCAGGAAAAGATGGGAATGGCTTTGAATAAACTATCTGATGAGGATCCAACTTTTCGAATCAAGAGTAATCCTGAAACAAGTCAAACAATTATTTCAGGAATGGGAGAACTTCAGCTTGAGATTTTGGTTGACAGAATGAAGAGAGAGTTTAATGTTGTGGCAACAACAGGTGCACCTCAGGTGGCATATAAAGAAACAATCAAAAGAGCGGCTCGTGGAGAGGGGAAGTATATTCGTCAGACAGGGGGCCGAGGTCAATATGGGCATTGTTTAGTTAGAGTTGAACCTCTTGGTAGAGGTGAAGGAAATGAATTCAAAAATGAAATTAAAGGAGGATCAATTCCTGGAGAATATATTCCTGCAATTGAAAAGGGTATTAAAGAAAAACTGGAAGGTGGGATTATGGCAGGATATCCAATGGTTGATCTTAAGGTGGCTGTGTATGATGGGAGCTATCATGATGTTGATTCTAGTGAGATGGCGTTTAAGATTGCCGGTAGTATGGCAGTGGAGGATGCAGTAAGGGCTGCTGAGATGATACTTCTTGAGCCTATTATGAAGGTTGAGGTTAGTACACCTGAGGAATTTATGGGGGATGTAATCGGGGATCTTTCAAGTAAAAGAGCACAAATTCAAGGTACTGAGAATAAGGGTGTGTTGACAGTTATTCAATCAATGGTACCTTTATCAGAAATGAGTGGGTATGCGACGAATCTTCGTTCAATTTCACAAGGAAGAGCCAGTTTTTATATGGAGCCTTCACATTATGAAGAAGTGCCAGCAAATATCGCTGAGAAAGTGATTAGTAAAAAGTAAGGCAAAATGCCTATTGACAGGTGATGTGAGGGTTGTAATAATACCCTCGAAATCCCGCAAAACGGGATGGATTGTTTTCGAGAAAAAAATGCTTCTTGAAAATAATTCTAATTAGTTTAAAATTACAAACATGGCAGCAGATACAAAAGCAAAATTTGAAAGAAGCAAACCCCACGTTAATATTGGGACGATTGGTCATGTGGATCATGGAAAGACAACTTTAACTTCAGCAATTTCTACTGTTTTATCAAAACAACCAGGAAACAAATCAAAGGCATATAAATTTGATGAAATTGATAATGCTCCAGAGGAAAAAGAAAGAGGCGTAACAATTAACATTACACATGTTGAATATGAAACAGAAAAGAGACACTATGCACACATTGATGCTCCAGGCCATGCTGATTACATTAAGAACATGATTACAGGTGCAGCTCAAATGGATGGTGCGATTTTGGTTGTTTCCGCTGCAGATGGAAAAATGCCACAGACAACTGAACACGTTATTTTAGCAAGACAAGTCAATGTTCCAGCTTTAGTAGTTTTCTTAAATAAAGTGGATACTGTTGATGATCCAGAAATTGTTGATTTGGTTGAGCAAGAAATTAGAGAGCTTTTGACAAAATATGAATTTCCAGGCGATAAAGTGCCTGTGATAAGAGGTTCAGCCCTAAAAGCCCTTGAAGGTGATCCTGAGGCAGAGAAGCAGATTATGGAGCTTATGAAGGCATGTGATGAATATATTCCAGATCCACAAAGAGATACTGAGAAACCATTCTTGATGCCAGTTGAAGATGTGTTTTCTATTAAGGGTAGAGGAACAGTTGTAACTGGTAGAGTTGAGAGAGGAAAACTAAAAGTAAATGAAGAAATTGAAATTGTTGGACTTAAGACAACAAAGAAAACAGTAGTTACTGGTCTTGAAATGTTTAGAAAAACGCTTGATGAAACACAAGCAGGAGACAATGTAGGAGTACTTCTTCGAGGAGTTGAGAAAGATGATATTGAAAGAGGTCAACTTTTGGCAAAACCAGGATCAATTACACCACACACTGAATTTGAAGCTGAGGTTTACATTTTAAGCAAAGAAGAAGGTGGAAGACATACACCATTCTTTACAGGATACAAACCACAATTCTTTATAAAGACTGCTGATATTACTGGAGATGTAAGTCTTCCAGAAGGAATTGAAATGGTCATGCCTGGAGACAATGCTAAGATGAAAGTAAAATTGATTGTTCCAGTAGCCATGGAAGAAGGTATGAGATTTGCAATTCGAGAAGGTGGTAAGACAGTTGGAGCTGGAGTGATTACCAAGATTTCAGCCTAAAGTTTATAAAAAAGTAGGCACTTTATATAGGAATATGCCAATAGGTAGAATTAGAGTCAAGCTTAAAAGCTATGATCATAGAGTTATTGACGAAGCGGCTGCAAAAATACTCGATACAGCCATGGCTTCTGGTGCAAAGATAGTTGGTCCTATTCCTCTTCCCACAAAAAGGTCGGTAATGCCGACACTTGAATCCCCATTCAAACACAAAGACGCTCAGGAGCATTTCGAGGTTTTAGTGCACAAAAGACTTATTGATATTGTTGATCCTTCAGAGAGAACAATTGATTCTCTTTCTAATCTTGATCTTCCGGCAGGTGTGTCGGTTGAGGTGAAGATGTAGCCCATAACTTGCTTTATTGTTGTTAATTGCGTAAAATAAAGTTACTTTTTCGTTTAATTACTTTCGGAGATTGAAAATGGAAGAGCGTTTGGTTGGAAGTCTGTTTGCACTTTTGGCTTTTGTTTTACCCTTTGTTTTTCATTATAGACTCTATTCGAGGGTAATGGGAAATACAGAACGTTTTGTAAGTTCGATTGTATTTATTGTCTTTGGTGCTTCTATTTCAATGTACTACGCTGATGATTGGATAATGATTGTGGCAGCAGCGATCTGGTTGTTAGTCCAATTTTCATTGGGATTTATGATAGGAAGGTACTTTGGAATAAAGGCTTGGGATAAAAAAGTGCAGGAAGTGCTTGAGAGTGAGGGATATCAGGTAATTGTTGCAGATTTTCAGGCAACTCTAGATGCATTATTACGTGATGATACTTTTGAGGAATAAGCAAGACTAAATTTTTAAGGAAGGCAAGTTTTTTTTAATAATGAACTTGCCTTTTTTGATGTTAAAATAGACTTAATGATAAAAGGAAAATATGTTTCTCGTGGTGGGGAAAAGCTAGAAGCTGCACTAGAGCGTTTTTCTATTGAATATAAAGACAAGACAGTTGCTGATTTTGGGAGTAGTACTGGTGGGTTTGTAGACTGTTTACTGCAGCACGAGGTAAGGAGAGTATATAGCGTTGATACTTCATATGGAGAGCTTGATTGGAAACTTAGAAATGATAATAGAGTTGTTGTGATGGAGAGAACTAATGCAATGCATGTTGATTTGCCTGAAAAGATGGATTTAATTACTATTGATACTGGTTGGACAAAACAAGAACATGTATTGCCGAATGCTTTTTTGAACCTTAAAGAAGGAGGTTCTATTATTTCTCTAATCAAGCCTCATTATGAGGCAAAGGATCATTTGATCCATGCAGGGAAACTTGAAGCGGGGAGCTATGATGAGGTAATTGCAAAAGTAAGAGCTGATATTGAGAGGATAGGTGGGAAGATTTTACAAATTATTGAATCTCCAATTGAGGGGGCAAGGGCTGGGAATCGAGAATATTTGGCTTGGATAAAAAGAGCGTAGGATTTAGGATTTTATTGAGGTCATATATCAACCTTCTTTAATTAAAGTATGGTAGACATTTTGTTTTTAAGTTGCTATAATCGAGCTTAGCATGGAGGTGATCTCTAAAACAGGTCCCATGGGTTAAAGGGGTAGCCTTGAAGATAGGCGCCTCCGGGCGCTTTTTTTAGTGGGAAAAGATGATAAATACATTGTTGGGTAAAAAAGTTGAGATGGATCAAGCCTTTGTAAAAGATACAAGGGTTCCTGTTAGTGTGGTGAAAATTGGTCCGTGTGTGGTGACTCAAATAAAAATGCAAGAGAAAGATGGTTATTCAAGTATTCAAATTGGGTTTGGGGATCGAAATATTAATAAATTTACCAAACCAATGCAGGGTCATTTAAAAGGAGCTTTGAAGGAAGATAAAGCTCCAAATTTTTTGAAGGAAGTTAGAACAAGCGGCGAGGAAGAGTTTAAAATTGGAGATTTGATCACAACTTCTCAAGTTTTTGAGGAGGGGGATATTATTTCAGTTACAGGAGTAAGTAAAGGTAAGGGGTTTGCTGGAGGCGTGAAGCGATGGGGTTTTGCAGGAGGTCCTAAAACACATGGACAAAGTGATCGCCATCGTGCACCTGGTTCAATTGGTCAGGGCACCTCACCAGGAAGAGTGCATAAGGGAAAGAAAATGGCCGGAAGAATGGGTGGAGAGCAAAAGACAATAAAGAACTTAAAAGTAGTTGGGATTGACCTGGAAAAAGGAACAATGATGATTTCAGGACCGATTCCTGGGTCATTTGGGACTAGGCTTGTGATTAAAAGATTAAATGAAAGAAAGGAAACATCCGAAAATGAGTAAAGTAAATTTATATTTCGTAAAAACAGATAAAGTGGAAAAGATTGATTTTCCAGGTATTTTGGTAGAAAAGGAAAATCTTGAACTTTTGGCTCAAGCTGTGAGAGTTTATTTTGACCAGACACATATAGGTCATGTAATTGTAAAAACAAGAGGTGAAGTTGATAGGACAACCAAGAAATGGTACAAACAAAAAGGTACTGGTAATGCAAGACATGGTGCAAGATCAGCACCGATTTTTGTGGGTGGAGGAAAAGCACACGGTCCGCGCGGATTAAAGAGAGTCTTGGTTCTTCCTAAAAAGATGGCAATTAAAGCGAGAAAAGTAGCACTTGGGATGAAAGTTAGTGCCAATGAGGTTTCTGTAATTGAAGGTCTATCTGATATTAAAAAAACAAAAGATGCACAATTGGCTTTGGGAAGAATTTTTGGGTCAAAGCAAAGAGTGACTTTGGTATTGGGTAAGGACTATTTGGAATTGACAAGATTTTTGAGAAATATTCCAAACCTTAGACTTCTAAGTTTTAACAGCTTGAATGCTTTTAATATTTATTTTGGCGGTAGAATTATTTTTGATACCCGATTAATAGAAAAGACGCTTGAAAAGAAGGGAAAAACGAAAAAATGAGTATAAAACCAATATTAACTGAAAAAAGCATGGCTGATGCCAAAAACGGTAAATATAGTTTTTGGACCTCTCCTTTTTCGACAAAAGGCCAAATTAAGGTTTTGGTTGGACGTTTATTTGGAGTAAAGGTGAAAACGGTAAAGACAATGAATTATAAAGGAAGAGTGAAGCTTGATAATTTTCGAAAAAAAGTGCAGGAAAAACCCAAGAAAAAAGCAATTGTGACCTTGGTTGGAAAAGATAAAATTGCATTGTTTACAGAAGGAGCAAAGAAATCATGAGAACACGAATGAAATTATTACCAAAAAAATCAGGTCGAGCTCATGGAAGAGTAACTGTGCGACATCAGGGAGGAAGACACAAAAGATTTTTGAGAGAGATTGATTTTAAACGCGACAAAAAGGAAATGTGGGCAAAAGTTGCGTCAATTGAATATGATCCAAACAGAACTTGCGAAATTGCTTTGGTAGTTTACAAGGATGGTGAAAAAAGATATATTTTGGCGCCAGAAGGACTAAAAGCGGGAGATCGGGTAATTGCTTCTTCTGAAGCTCCAATTGAGCTTGGAAATGCACTGCCACTTAATAAAATTCCAGTTGGAACTCAGATTCATAATGTGGAGATAAAGCCTGGAAAAGGCGGACAGGTAGCAAAAAGTGCTGGGGGAGTTGCAATGGTTCAAGGTAGGGAAGAAAAGAACGTTTTGGTAAAATTACCATCAGGTGAGATTAGGAGATTTGATCCACTTTCAATGGCGACGGTTGGACAGCTTGGAAATGTGGATCGAAAATCTGAGAAGATTGGTAAAGCAGGAAGAAAAAGATGGATGGGTGTGAGACCAACGGTAAGAGGAGTTGCACAGCATCCTAATTCACATCCTCATGGAGGAGGAGAAGGAAGAAGTGGAGTTGGTATGAAATATCCAAAGACGCCTTATGGTAAACCAGCGGTTGGGAAAACAAGAAAGAGAAGAAAGTATTCAAATAAGCTAATTGTTTCAAAACGAAGGCCAGGTAAACATAGTTAAAAATAATGAGTAGAAGTAGTAAAAAAGGACCATATGTTGATGCACGACTTGTAAAAAAAGTCGCCTCTGGTATGGGAGAAAAAACTAAACCAATTAAAACATGGTCAAGAGCATCGGTGATTGCACCAGAATTTGTGGGTAAATATTTTATGGTTCATAACGGGCGTGTGTTTATTGATGTATTTGTTACTGAAGACATGGTTGGTCATAGATTGGGCGAGTTTTCACCAACAAGGACGTTTCGAGGACATGGACAAGTGGTGAAGAGAACGGCAGATAAGACCTAAAGATTTTTAATTCATAAACTTATGGAAGCAATTTCAACACAAACACACATTAAAACGTCACCTAGAAAATTAAGATTGGTTGTTCAGGCTGTAAAAAAAATGACACCAGAGAGTGCTTTGGAAGTTTTACCAAGACTTTTTAAAAGAGCTGCGGATCCTTTGCAAAAAGTGATTCGTAGTGCTGTTGCGAACGCGGTTTCAAAAGGTATGGATCCAGCAAATCTTAAATTTAAAGAAATACAGGTGAATGAGGGACCAAGAACGAAAAGAGGGCTTCCTGTGTCTAGGGGAATGTGGCATTCACGAATAAAAAGAATGAGTCATGTAAGGGTGGTTCTTGAAGAGAAGAGTGAAGAGCTAAAAAAAATAAAAGGAAAAGCAAAAGAGACTGACAAAGATGAAAAGAAAGAGAAAGGAAAAACAACAAAATGAGTCATAAAGTGAACCCAATTGGTTTTAGAACTGGTATATTTTTGCCTTGGAAATCAAGATGGTATGCTGATAAGACGAAATTTGCCAATCTTTTGGTGGAAGATATCAAAATTCGAAAGAACTTGATGGATAGATTGAAAATTGCGGGTATTACTAGTGTTGAGATTGAAAGACTACCTAAAAGTATGGTAGTTAATTTGACAGTGTCAAGACCAGGAGTTGTGATTGGAAGGGGTGGTTCTGGAATTGAAGAAACGAAGAAGGTGGTTGTGGAAATTGTGAGAAAAGTAAGGGGTACATATCCAAAAGATTTAAAAATTGATTTGAGAGTGGCTGAGGTTAAAAATCCTGAGTTATCAGCCCATTTGGTGGCTAGTAGAATTGCATCAGAGTTAGAGAGGCGTATGCCCCATCGACGAGTTGTGACAAGGGCGATGGAGCGTGTGATTCAATCTGGTGGTAAGGGTATCAAAATTATGCTTAGCGGTAGAATTGGTGGTGCTGAGATTGCACGATCTGAGAAATATCATTTGGGATCAGTGCCAACACAAACATTAAGGGAAAATATCGATTTTGCTCGTGTACCAGCACTTTTGACTAGAGGATATGTAGGGATAAAGGTTTGGATATTTAAAGAGACTGAAAAGTAAAAAAATAAAATGTTACAACCAAAAAGATCAAAACACAGAAAAGCATTTAGAGGTAGAAGAAGAGGGGTATCGATACGTGGTAGTGTTTTGTCATTCGGAGAATTTGGACTTAAAGCTTTGGGTTGTGATTGGCTATCTGGAGCTCAAATTGAAGCAGGAAGGCGAGCAATTACTAATGGATTGAAACGAAAAGGAAGAGTGTGGATAAGGGTTTTTCCAGATAAACCAGTGTCGGCACGATCTGCTGGGCAGAGAATGGGCGGGGGAAAAGGTGATGTTGATCGGTATGTGGCAGTGATTACACCAGGAAGAATAATTTTTGAAGTAACTGGTCCAGATGAGCTTTTGTTAAAATTAGCCCTGAAAAAGGCAGCAGACAAAATGCCTTTTAAAACAGCGATTGTTCACAAAGATTAAAAAATAAAAAACTAAAACCATATGAAAACTAGACAATTAAAAGAATTAAGAGAAAAAAGCAGTGAAGAGCTATTGGTGATGGTGCGTGAATTGAAACTCAAAATGCAAAAAGCTGGAATTGAAATGATGGTTGGCAAAGAGTCTAATTTAAAACAAAAAAAGATGTTGCGACGTGACATTAGACAAATATTGACTATAATTTCAGAAGTTAAGAATGAAAATGTGAAGTCAGAGAAAAATATAAAGGAAAAGAAAACAAAAAAGGAGGATAAAAAATGAAAGTATTTATAGGAACAGTAGTATCAAAGAAGATGGCCAAGACTGCAACGGTTGCTGTGGGCCGAGATGTGGCTCATCCTATTTATAAAAAACGAATTAAAAAGGTAAGAAATTACCATGTGCATGATGAAATTGGAGTAAATATTGGTGATAAAGTAAGCTTTGTGCCTTCAAAGCCAATAAGTAAGCTTAAAAGATGGAAATTGGTTGCAGTTATAGTTGAGAAAAAGAAAAGAAAGGAGACATCTTTGGTGGAGGTAAAACCAGCAAAGAAAATAAAGAAATGATTCAACTAAGAAGTATGCTTAATTTAGCTGATAATTCTGGTGCGAAAGCATTAATGGTAATTGGTATTTCAACTAGGATTGGTAAGAAAGCTACTATTGGAGATGTGGTGAGATGTGTTGTGGAAAAAGCTGAATCAGCAGGGGCTGTTGCAGATAAAGAAAAAGTTGCAGCAGTGATTGTGAGAACAAAAAAAGAAATTAGACGAAAAGATGGCACTTATGTGAGGTTTGATGATAATGCTGGAGTGGTGATTGACAAGAATGGGATGCCAAGGGGAACTAGAATTCTTGGTCCAATTGCACGTGAGGTTAAAGATGCTGGTTATACAAAGATCGCATCATTGGCAAAGGAGGTAGTTTAATTAATATGTTGAAATATAAAACAGGAGATAGTGTAAAAGTATTAAGAGGAAAGGATAAAGGTCGAGAAGGAGTAATTGAACGAATTTTTCCTAAAAAAGGGACTGCTTTGGTTGAGGGAATCAATTTGTATAAAAGGCATATTAAGAAAGCAGTTGCCAAAGATAATAAAGGCGGTATTTTTGAATTACCAAGGCCAATAGCTCTGGATAAGCTTGCAGTGATTGATCCTAAAACAAAAAAAACAACTAGAGTTGGCTTTCAAATTGAGGGTGGAAAAAAATTGAGATTTAGCAAAAAGAGTAAAGAGATATTAGATAAAAAAGAAAAATGAAAAAAGAAAATCTTAAATTAAAAGAAAAATATAATACAGAAGTTAAAAGCGTGTTAGTGAAAGAGTTTGAAATTAAAAATGTTATGGCAACACCAAAGGTAACTAAAGTAGTTGTGAATATGGGTACAAAAGATCTTTTAAAAGATAAAGGTGAGAGAGAGCTTTTATTGAATGAACTTGGAGCAATTACTGGACAGAGGCCTCAAATTAAACAAGCAAAACAGTCAATTGCTGGATTTGGAATTCGTGAAGGAAATTCAGTGGCTTTGAGTGTTACTTTGAGAGGTCAGAAAATGTTTGATTTTCTACAGCGCTTTGTGAGTATTGTTTTGCCAAGAGTACGAGATTTTAGAGGGATTGGTTTAAAAAGCTTTGATGACCATGGGAATTATACGATTGGCATGGTGGATTATTCAGTATTTCCAGAAATTGATGTGACAAAAATAAGAGGTGTAAGAGGACTTGAAATTACAATTGTAACAAGTACGAAGAGTAAAGAAGAGGCAAAACGGCTACTTGAGCTTTTAGGAATGCCGTTTGCAAAAGAAAATTAAAAGGAGAGATAAAATGGCAAAAAAATCAAAAGAAATAAGAGAGACAAAGAAACTAAAATATGAAACCCGATATCGCAATAGATGTCGTGTATGTGGACGTCCGAGAGGTTATATGAGAAAATTTGGTCTTTGTAGAATATGTTTCCGTGAATATGCCCATAAAGGTGAAATTCCAGGAGTAAGAAAGGCTAGCTGGTAAAATATTTAATAAAAAGTTTGTTTTAATAATAAATAAAAAAAATGGTAAATTATCCAATTGGTGACTTTATAATCAGAATTAAAAACGCAGCTCGCTCGGGGCAAAAGGAGGTTGTGGTAAAAAAGACTAAATTTATAAATGAGATGGCAAAAGTATTAAAGAAGGAAGGGTTTTTAAATAAGATTTCTGAGAATAATGGTGATTTGACAGTTGAATTGGCAACTCATAAGAAGGAAGTAGTAATTGTAGATATGAAGCTTATATCAAAGCCAGGGCTTAGAATTTACGCAGATACTGATGAGCTATCAAAACGAAGGGGAGTGTCAGTGTTGATTCTTTCAACGCCAAAGGGTTTGATGTCGCAGAAAGAAGCTTTGAAAAATGGTGTAGGTGGAGAGGTAATTGTAGAAGTAATCTAAAAAATATGGCAAGATTTGGAAAACTACCAGTTCAAATACCAGCAGGAGTTACAATTGATATAACTTCTGAGAAGGTTGTGGTAAAAGGCGCGAAAGGTGAGATTGAGAGACAAATACCACAAGGTGTTGTTGTCAAGAAAACTGACAGCGTGGTTTTGGTAGAAAAGCTTAATAATAGTAAGCAAGCTGCTTCTACTCAAGGAACGATAAGATCTCATGTTTTGAATATGATCCATGGAGTGACTGTTGGTTGGAAAAAGGATTTGGAAATTGTTGGGGCTGGTTTTCGTGCAGAGGTTAGAGGAAAAGATCTGGTTATGAATATTGGTTATTCACATCCGATTGTGGTTCCGGTTCCTCAAGGGATAAGCTTAAAAGTAGAAAAATCTATTATTTCAGTTGAAGGGGTAGATAAAGAGATGGTTGGTTATGTTTCGGCTTTGATTAGAAGTAAAAGAGAACCTGAGCCGTACAAAGGAGCTGGAATAAAATACACAGATGAAGTAGTTAGAAGAAAGGCAGGAAAACAAGCTGGTAAGAGTACTGGAGCTTAAGTATAAAAAATGAATATGAATAAAAATAAAATGAGAAAAACAAGAAATAAAATTAGAGGTACGAGTGATCGTCCAAGGCTAACTGTGTTTAGATCAAATAAATATTTGTATACACAAATTATTAATGATGAACTGGGTAAAACTTTGGCGAGTGCGAGTGGAAAGGATGCCAAGAAAATAGGGAGTGAGATTGCCCAGAGGGCTTTGAAGGGAAAGATAAGTCAGGTTGTATTTGATCGTGGTAACTATCGCTATCATGGAAACGTAAAATTAATTGCTGATTCTGCTCGAGAAGGGGGGCTAAAATTTTAAAATGCGTACAGATTTTACATCAGAGAATTCAATTGATCGCGAGTTTGAAGAAGTTGTGGTGCAGATCAACAGAATCTCAAAAAAGACAAAAGGAGGGAATCAAGTTAGGTTTTCAGCATTGGTCGTGGTGGGGGATCGGAAAAATCGTGTCGCAGCTGGGTTATCAAAAGCAAAAGACGTGAGAAGCGCAATACTAAAGGCAGTATTGTATGCAAAAGGACATTTGATTGAAGTGCCTCTAAAGGGTACAACAATCCCTTTTGATATTAGTAAGAAATATGGTGCTGCAAAAATTATGATGAAACCAGCTCCACCAGGAAGCGGTATTATTGCGGGTGGTCCAATGCGAGTTGTTTTTGAAGTAGCTGGTGTAAAAGATGTGGTAGGAAAAATTTTAGGAACGAAAAATAAGATTTCGAACGTTTACGCAACAATTGAATGCTTAAAAGATATCGCAAAAATAAATGAAAGAAAGGGATTAAAATGAAAGGCTTAATTAAAGTTGTTACCAGAAGAAGAAAGAGATTAGGTAGAGGATATGGTAGTGGTAAAGGTGGGCATACTGTTGGGCGTGGACAAAAGGGACAAAAAGCAAGAACAAAGGTGGACGTGTTGTTTGAAGGTATGAAAGTAAAGAAATCACTTCTTCGAAGATTACCAATTCAAAGAGGTAAGGGAAAGTTTAAAACATTAGAGAAAAGTCCGATGGTTCTTAATCTTGCGAGGCTTAGTGTTTTTGGCGAAGGATCGATGGTTAATTTGTCTGAGGTGATTAAAGCGAAACTGGTTGATGCAAAAGAAGCAAAGAGTCGAGGAGTGAAAATACTTGGTCAAGGTAATATTGAGAAGAAACTTCAGATCGATCTTCCAATATCAAAGTCTGCTGCTTTAAAAGTAGTTAAAGCAGGAGGTAAAATAATTGAATGATTGCAGCAAAGATAGGTAAATTTTTCGAGAAGTCATTTGAGTCGCCAGTTATTCGTCGTAAGATTTGGATTACAGCGCTTGTTTTGGTGGTTTATAGATTTGTTGCTCATATTCCAGCTGCTGGTATTGATAGGGTTCAGCTTCAGGGTTTGTTTACACAAAGCCAACTATTATCCCTTCTAGATGTATTTTCTGGTGGGACATTGGCAAACTTTTCGATTATGGCGCTGGGTTTGACTCCGTATATTAATGCCTCGATTATTATGCAACTTTTAACATTTGTGGTTCCTCAATTTGAAGAGTTGTCAAAAGAAGGAGAATTAGGTCAGGAAAAAATTAATCAATATACACGTTTTATTACTGTTCCTCTGGCTATTTTTCAATCATTTGGAATGTATGCACTACTTCGGAGTCAAGGAATTGTAAATGATATGTCTTTTCTTGGTGTTTTGGCGCTTGTTGCCACAATGGCGGCTGGAACAATGCTGGCGATTTGGTTTGGAGAGTTAATAACTGAATATGGAATAGGGAATGGGGTATCGTTTTTGATTTTTGCTGGGATTGTTGCTAGGCTTCCTGTTTCGTTTGGTAGATCGGCAACAACGTTGGAATCGGCGGATCTTCTTAATTTGCTTCTACTTTCAGTGTTGGGAATTGTGATTATTGGGTTTGTGGTATTTATTAATGAAGCGATCAGAAAGATACCGATTAATTATGCCAGGCAGTCAAGAAAAATTGTTTCAGGAACATTGGCGTCATATATTCCTTTACGGGTGAATCAAGCAGGGGTAATCCCAATTATTTTTGCGGTTTCCTTGGTTTTGATGCCATCAATGTTGGCAAATTTTTTAAGTTCTATGGCAAATAATTCTTTGGCGGAGCTGGCTAGTCGGATTAGTGCTCTTATGAATCCACAATCATTTATTTATAACCTTTTCTATTTTGTATTGGTGGTTGGGTTTACTTATTTTTATACATCAGTTGTTTTTAATCCGGATAAAATTGCAGAGAATTTACAGAAAAATGGTGCCTTTGTTTCAGGGATTAGGCCTGGATCGCAAACAGCAGGATATTTAAGACGAGTGTTAAATAGAATTACTTTGGCAGGGGCATCTTTTTTGGGTTTGATTGCTGTGATGCCATCACTTTTCCAGAATTTTTTTGGTGGAGCTAATATGGTGATTGGTGGTACAGGAATATTAATTGTGGTGTCAGTGGTTTTGGAAGTAACTCGAGATATTGAATCACAACTTGTGATGAAGCGATATGAAGGGCTACTGAGATGAATATAGTTTTACTTGGCGCTCCAGGTTCAGGTAAAGGTACACAGGCAGAAATGATAACGTCTGAATTTGGTTTATTCCATTTACAGACTGGTGAAATTGCCCGAAATTTGGCGCAAAAAGACAAAAGAATTCAGGAAATAGTAGCTTCTGGAAAACTGATTCCGGAAGAAGAGATGACAATGTACGTTATAGATTTTTTGCGAGACCGGGGAGAGAAATTGACAAACATATTATTTGAAGGTTTTCCGAGATTTGTTTCACAGTATGAGGCGCTTGAGAATTTTTTGAGACTTAAAGGGGATGATATTGATCTTGTGATTTCACTTGATGTTAGTCAAGAAGAAGCAGTAAGGCGAATTTCATCACGGAGAATTTGTACTGATTGCGGTAGAGTATATAATCTCATTACTAATCCTCCTTCGGGAGATCTTGATCATTGTGAGTGTGGTGGGGTGCTGGTGCAGAGGGAGGATGATAACCCAGAGGCGATAAAGACGCGTTTTCAATATTATGAGAAAAATACAAAGGAGTTGATGAATGTGCTTGAAAAAAGGGAAAAATTGTTTCGTGTAAATGGTGAGCGACCAATTAATGAAATTTTTGAGGATATGAAAAAAGCAATTAATAACTTAAATGGGAAAAATTAATATTAAAACAAAGGCAGAAGTTGCAATAATGACCGAAGGGGGGAAGTTATTGTCCCGCGTTAAAAATGAGATTAAGAATAAAATAAAACCTGGAGTGAGTGCTATGGATGTTGAGCAGTGGGCTAGGGAAGGGATATTAAAAGCAGGTGCGAAACCGTCATTCCAAATGGTTAGGGGGTATCGCTTTGCAACTTGTGTAAATGTAAACGAAGGAATAGTGCACGGCATACCTAAAAAAGAAGTGATTTTTAAGGATGGCGATATTGTGAGTGTTGATTTGGGGATGTATTTTAAGGGATTTCACACAGATACTTCGTTTAGCATTCTTTTGGGTAATGATCAGGAAAAGAAAAAATTCTTAAGCGCGGGGGAAGAGGCGTTGGCACGAGCTATAAAAGCCTGTGTGATTGGGGGGCAGGTGGGAGACATTTCTTTGGCAATGGAAAATGTGCTTCGTAAATATGGTTATTTTCCAGCGGAGAACCTGACTGGACACGGGGTTGGGCGAGAGCTTCACGAGGATCCAAGAATACCTTGTTTTGTGGTGGGATCAGCCGACGAGCGAGTTGTGATTTGTGAGGGGATGACTTTGGCAATTGAGGTAATGTATAAGCTAACTGACTCAAAGTTGGTTCTTTCGAATGACGGTTGGACAATAAGTACAAAAGATGGTAAAATATCAGCGCTTTTCGAAGAGACCGTTGCTGTAACAAGCCGCGGTCCGGTTGTTTTAACTTGAAGTAAAAATATAGTATGAGAAATAACCCCAAAAACACAATTGTTGAAGGTGAAATTCTTGAGGCTTTACCAAATACAATGTTTAGGGTAAGGTTGGTAGATGGAAAGCTTGTTCTTACTGTGCCTTCTGGTAAGATGAGACGCGGTTTCATGCGTTTATTTCCAGGGGCAAAAGTAAGGGTGGAGATGACACCCTATGACAAGGATAGAGGAAGAATAGTTGGATCATCAAGATAAAAATATGAAAGTAAGGTCAGCAATTAAAAAAGTATGTAAAGATTGTAAGATTATAAGACGCAAAGGCGTTTTGTATGTTTCGTGTGTAAATCCAAAACATAAGCAGCGTCAAGGGTAATTTATAAAATATTAAAAGATGGCAAGAATATCAGGAGTAGAATTAAAAGATAATTGGAAACTTGATTTTGCATTGACAAGAATAAAAGGAATTGGCTGGACGCGTTCAAAAGAAATTGTAGAAAAATTAAAACTAAATCCAAAAACGACTGTATCGGCACTAAAAACTGAGGAAATGACTAAAATCAGTTCACTTATTGAATCATTTGATACTGAAGGAGATTTACTGCGAAGACTTAGAGAGAATGTTCAGAGATTAAAAGTGATTGGAAGCTATCGTGGTGTGAGACATGCCAGAGGGCTTCCATCAAGAGGACAGAGAACACGATCAAATGCGCGTACAAAGAGAGGTAAGAGGAGAACTGTTGGTGCGTATAAGAAGGAAATGTTGGCTAAGATTCAGCAAACAAAGAAAGGACAAGAAAGCTAATGGCTAAATCAAATAAAAGAGTTGAAACAGGCAGGGCATATATACAGGCGAGCTTTAATAACACCTTAATTACAATTACTGATAAAGAAGGAGATGTTTTGGCTTGGGGTTCATCTGGTCTTTCTGGTTTTAAAGGAACAAGAAAAGCGACTCCTTATGCAGCAACAACGGCTGTTGATAAAGTCGTGAGAAAAGTACAGGAAGAAAATGGTTTGGTTGAGGTTGAGGTGTTTATTAATGGTCCAGGTCCTGGACGTGAAGCGGCGCTTCGAGCAATTAAAGCAGCGGGAGTCAGAATTAGTTTGATTGCGGATGTGACACCAATGCCCCATGATGGTCCACGACCGAAAAAAAAGAGAAGAGTATAAAAAAGTAAATGGCTAGATATACAAAAGCAAAAAACAGATTATCACGTAGAGAAAACTTTGACCTTTTTGGTAAAGGTGCAAAGATTACTAGATTAAATGTGCTTCCTGGAATGCATGGACCAAAGGGGATAAGAAAGAAAGTGACTCAATATGGTCGACAACTTCGAGAAAAACAAAAAGTAAAACGATCCTATGGTCTTATGGAAAAACAATTTAAAAACTATATGACTCGCGCCTTGGTGACCAAAGGCAATACGGCTGATACACTATTTTCACTGCTTGAATCAAGACTCGATAATGTTGTATATAGATTAGGCTTTGTAAATACTCGTGCACAAGCAAGACAGCTCGTGAGTCATAGACATGTATTTGTTGACGGGGTAAGAGTAAATATCCCATCATATCAAGTTAAAAAAGGACAAACAGTGCTTTTGTCGAAAAAAGCAGTTGAAATGCCGGAAGTTGCAAAACTTTTGGAGGATAGCGAAACAAAGGTACCTGCATGGTTGGAAAGAAAAGCCGCAGCGGGTCAAGTTTTACGAACTCCAGGTAGGAGTGATGTAGCTGAGCCATTTTCAGAAAGTGATATTGTCGAATTCTATTCGAGGTGATATCATTTGTGCTCCCAAACGCACAGGGAAGGTGTTATATAACCGACTCAAAACAAAATGACGGTTTTTAAACGTCATTTTATAAATAAATGAGGTTATATATCAGCGTTTGAAACGAAATATAATCTGACATTTCGTTTCAAAAATGCTATAATAGCTTTCCCTTTGAGTTTGGTAGTAAAAAAGGGAGGTGACAATATGGAGCCATTATTTGAAATAAAAACAGAAAAAGAAAATAAAAATTACGCGAAGATGATTATTTCTCCGCTAGTTGCGGGATATGGTCATACTTTGGGAATTGCATTGCGACGAGTGCTTTTGTCTAGCTTACCTGGTGTTGCAGTAACAGCAGTTAAGATTAGTGGTACAAAGCACCAATTTTCAACGCTTAAGGGAGTGAGAGAAGATGTTTTGGATTTTCTTCTTAACTTGAAAAAGGCGCGTTTTACTTACTCTGGTGAAAAAGCGGCAAAATTGACTTTGTCAGTAAAAACAGCAGGTGAAGTAAAAGCTTCAGATATAAAAGTTCCTTCTGATGTTACCATTGTTAATCCAGAATTAGTTTTGGCTAACTTATCAAAAGGTTCAAAACTTGAGGTACAAATTGAAATTGAAAAGGGTGTTGGTTATTCTCCAGCAGATGAACGACAAGGTGAGGCTGAATTGGGAGTAATTCCAGTTGATGCTATGTTTTCCCCGGTTGAGCGAGTGAATTATAAAGTTGAAGAAACTCGTGTCGGTAGAGTAACAAACTATGACAAACTTGTTTTTGAAGTTTGGACTGATGGAACAATAAAACCTCTTGATGCAACTACAGAAGCAGCCAAGATTTTGGTTTCTTACTTTGATCAAATTGTCAATCCGAAAGCAGTTAAAAAGGAAGAAGTAAAAGTTGAAGAAGAAGGAGTTGGTTCGGTTGGTAAACTGTCAGTTGAGGAAATCAATTTGCCTACAAGAGTTGCTAATGCTTTGAGTAAAGCTGGGTTTGAAACAGTTGAAAAATTGGTAAAAGCCGATCCTAATGAACTTATGAAAGTGAGAAATTTGGGAGAAAAGTCATTGAAGATTATTAAACTTGCTTTGAAGGAGAAAGGAGTTGAGATGGAAAATGCGTAAAAGGGTTAAAGGTAGAGCTTTAAGCAGGAACAAAAACTCAAGAAAAGCATTAATTAGGTCTTTGGTTAGATCGTTGGTGCTGAATGAAAAAGTAACAATGACCCAAACAAGGGCTAAAGTAGTTGTGCCAGTTGTTGATAAGTTGATGACTTTGGTAAGACAAGATACATTGGCAACAAGGCGTAAGGCGATAGCTTTTTTGGGTAATGATACTGAGGTTGTAAAAAGATTATTTAGTGCCTTTTCAAGCCTAGCGAAATCAAGACAAAGTGGTTTTTTGAAAGTAACGGCTATTGATAATCGAAAAGGAGATAATGCCCAGATGGCACGAGTAAATTGGGTTGAGTCAGTGGAAAAAGAACAAGAGTTGGATGAGAAGAGTGAAAAAGGGGTAAGCGAAAAACCGCTTAAAAAGAAAGTATTAAATATTAAGAAATCTGTGAAAAAAGATAGTATTAAATCGAAGAAATGAAAACATATCAACCTAAGGGAGATGAAATGAAACATGATTGGCATCTTATAGATGCAAAAGATTATGTTTTGGGAAGAATGGCAACGAAAGTTGTTGGATTTTTAATGGGTAAACAAAAACCCAGCTATGCTACTCAGGCAGATCTTGGTGATTGGGTGGTTGTTTTAAATGCCAAGAAGGTAAAAGTGACAGGAAAGAAAGAGAAACAAAAAGTTTATTTTAAGCACTCTGGTTATCCTGGTGGGTTTAAAGAGGTGGCGTTTGACAAACTAAGACGCGAAAAGCCTGAGCGAATTGTGGAGTTGGCGGTAAAAAGAATGCTTCCAAAGAATCGGCTTCAAGCTGTAAGAATGAATAGACTGAAAATAGTAAGTGGAGAAAACAATCCATATCAGGATAAATTCAGTAAAAAAGGAGGGATGAGTGAATAATGGGTAGAAAAAGAATCAAAAGAGATTATGTATATGCAGTAGGTCGAAGAAGAACATCGATTGCTCGAGTTAGACTTTATAAAGGAAAAAAAGAGAATACTGTTAATGGGGAGCTGATTGGAAAATACTTTCCAGGGGATGTGATGCGTGCTTTTTGGGAAAAACCTTTTAAAATAGCTGATCTAGTTGGCAAGTATTATGTGACTATTAAAGTTGTAGGTGGAGGAAAAAGAGGACAACTGAACGCAGCTGTGCATGGTATTGCAAGAGCACTATCATTTTCAGACACATTGAAATTTCGAGGACTAATGAAGAGTGCTGGTCTTTTGACTAGAGATGCTAGAAAGAGACAAAGAAGAATGGTTGGTTCAGGCGGAAAATCTCGCAGAAAGAAACAGTCTCCAAAGAGGTAAAAAATATTTAGGTTTGGTTTGGAGAGAACAACCTTTTTTGGTTTTTATTTAGAATATGACCAGAGGGTGTAGTTGATGGCTTCGTTTGGAAGTTTTACTTCTTTTATTATTTTGACATCAGAGCGGTTTTTTAGATTACTTTCAGTGGCACAGCCTGATGCGTCAACAACAAGAAGTCTAAAATTACCAAGTGGTTTTTCAAAAGCATCACGCGATGGGCATCTTTGGCTGGTGAAAACTATCTGATTGTATTCCCAGACGCCATCTTTTCTTTTAATGGCACTTTGGTTGAATGAAGTGGGGTCGTAATCGCCAAAAAAGCCAAGCCAGGGATAAAGGTCATCAGGAATATTAGTCAGGAGTATTTTGTCATAGTTGTTTTTGGATTCATTAATAAAAAGAGCGAGTTCTTTGGCGCCTTCGTTTCTTCCTTCAGCCAGGTAATATTTGGCATGGGTGTAATACATATGTAGGTAGTAAACAAAATTAATAATTAGTAAAGAAAAGATAATTTTTCTTGTCAGCTTATTTTGTGTAAGGTAAACATAACCAAAACTTTCAATGATGACGATGAAAAAGATCATAAGTAAGCTACGGTGCAGATTTGGTGAGTCCTCAGTTGTTAGGGCGGCTGCAAAAGGGGAAACAAACAAAAGAAATATTGGCAGACTTAAATTTGTTTTTTTGATAATTGCGATAACTCCAGCTATAAATATGAAAAACTCAAGATATGTAAGAAGTCCGGTGTTGACGGTGCTGTAGCGTCCTGGTTTGGCAACATTGGTGATGAAAAACTCAGAGCTAAAATATTTTGTGTATTCATCAATGAATTTGCGGGAGTAAGTGAATAATTTATTGTGAAATAAGCGGGCAATAAAGACTTTATTTGGACCTTCTTCAAAGGGCATGCGTGAGAGCTCGTGTTTGACGTCAAGATCGCTAAAGATGGAGACTTGAGAAAATCTTTCACGAGCATTGTTTTGAAGGGAGAAAAGAATAGTGAGAGCAAATATTGAAATAAGAACTGCGATTGACGGCTTTAATTTTTGGGTGTGGAAAACTTTTTTGATGAAGTAAAGAAAAGTTGTTCCTAAAAGGAGGGGAGCAAGAATGCGGATCGAATGGTAGAAAAAGTAACTAAGACTTAGGGAAAGAAAAGAAAAAAGGTAAATTTTCTTTTTAGAATTGGGTAAATAAATTGCGTACAGGAAGAAATATAGACCTAGTATTGCAAAAAATGAGGAAATAATAACCTCACTTGTTGCTCGACTTGTTGAGATATGCCAGGGTGATATTGCAAGAAAAAAACTTGAAAGCAATGAATAATAGTTTCTTTTTTTTGAGTCTTTTGTGAGAAGTTGAGTAATTAAGTATATCGGAATGACAGTGAGACTTCCCAGGAGAGCAGATGGAAAGCGAACGGCAAATTCATTTTTACCAAAGATCATTATTGAAGGAATTGTTAGGTAAAAGATTCCAGATGGGCGGTAGTCGCCAAAGGTGTTGTAATAAAGAGCAAAGCGATTTCCACGATCATCTTTACCGGTTTGTTGGATGGAGAGGGCATTCCAGGCAACACGAACTTCATCAGCATGGAAACCAATTGGGAGAAGATTTAATTTATAAGTTCGAAGAAAAAGTGCGAAAAGAAAAATAATAATTATTTTTTGTTTGCTGGTGAGTGTTTTAAGCATGAAAGATATTTCCAATAATAATACCGATAAGAATTGCCAAGCCTCCGATGATTAACATTTTAAGTCCATGTTTGAGAATACTAACATGCCAAAACTTTGCACTGATTGCACCAAGAAGAAACAAGGCAAGGAGGGAAGCGGTGATTGAAATAAAAAGAGCGGTTTTAATTTCAAAAAATAGATATGGGACAAGCGGAAGAAAGCCAGAGATAAAGTAAGACAGAAACATAATAAGACCACTGATGAGTGAGAGGTGAAGTTTGGGACGATTTAGTTTTGTATAGTCTTCGGCGAATTCTTCAGATAAATAGCTACCAACACCCATTGAAAACGCTTCAACAAAGATCAGAATTGTGCCGGTTAGAAAGATAACAGATTTTGAGCTTTGGGCTGCGGCAATACCCGAGATTAAACCGCTTGTGGAAACCAGGCTGTCTTCAACGCCAAAAATGAAGTTTTTGATGAAAAGAGCCTGCTCTGTTTTGTCTTTTATATGTTTGGGTAAAACCTGCATTAATTACAAATATAAGGCATTTTTCTTGATAGGTAAAATGGGGTTTTTAGGATTTGTGCTTGACAAGCAGAGTGCAACTCATCTATTTTTAGCGTAGTTGAACCTGAAAGGGGGTGAAATGAATGAATACAGTTAATTTTTATGATGTGAAAAAGAGAGAAAAAGTTGATGTACCTGTTGAGAAATGTTTCAAAACAAAATATGAAAGACCAACCAAAGATGGTGGTACTCAGGTACGATATGCAGTGAAAGCTGAGGTTGATGGAAGCAAGTTGACAAAATTTGTAAGCAAAGAAACTTGGGCCCAGCTTAGTTGCCCTGAGCAGTAAATTACTTACTGTTTTAACAAACGCCCCACTCCAAAAGCGTGGGGTTTTTGTATGAGGAATCTAGAAAAGTTTAGATTAAGATATGAAGCAATAGCTCAGCTATGAGATTTAGAAAAACTGTTACTGCAATAATTGTTCATAATAACAAGATTCTTTTTTTTAAGAGGGATAATATCCCTACAATATCTGAGCCTGATAGATGGCAATTACCGGGTGGACATCTTGAGGAAGGTGAAGCTCCAATTAAGGCGCTCAAAAGAGAACTTGTTGAAGAAGTTAGTTATTCTCCAAAGAAAACATATTATATTGGTAGTCTTAAAAACAGATTTCGAGAAGTTAATATTTTTTGGTCATATGTTGATACAGGCGAGGCAAAGAAGTTCAAATTGGGTGAGCTTGAAGGACAAGAAATAGAATTTATGACTATTGAGCAAGCTCTTAATAAGAAATTAACCAGGAATGTGAGAATGTATTTTTCAAACTATAAAGATATGATGGAAAGACATTTAGAAAGTAAAACAATACCCAACATAAAAAATTTTAAGGAAAATACAAGTTTAATTAAATGGTTTTACTTTAAACTATTTAATTAGACGTTAACGGAGCTGAACTAAAAACTATACAAGACATATTTTTGGGAAGAGAAATTTTTAAGAGTCGGGGTGCCCAGAATCGAACTGGGATCGGACGCACCCCATGCGCCCATTCTACCACTGAACCACACCCCGAGATATTTGGCTATTTTAACAGATTGCTTGTATTTTAAGAATTGGTATGTTAAAAGTAAGCGCGATGTCTAAAAAGCAAAGAACTCCAAAAAAGCAGCCAGAACAACAGGAAGGTGTAAAACAAAGGTTTGAAGCGATAAAGCTGGCAATGGAGCAGATTGAAAAACAATATGGTAAGGGATCAATTATGCGCCTTGGGGAGAGAGTGAATAGTGGTAGAGGTGTTGAGATTATTTCAACTGGTTCGATTGCTTTGGATTTGGCGCTTGGGGTGGGAGGTTTGCCTAGAGGAAGAATAGTTGAAATTTATGGTCCTGAGGCATCTGGAAAAACAACACTTAGTCTTCATGTAATTGCACAGGCGCAAAAGAACGGGGGACAGTGTGCGTTTGTAGATGCAGAACATGCACTTGATCCAACACGAGCAGAGGCAATTGGGGTAAACCTTGATGAGTTACTTTTAAGTCAGCCTGATACTGGAGAGCAAGCACTGGAGATTACTGAAACTTTAATTAGATCTGGTGCCTTGGATGTAATTGTGGTTGATAGTGTGGCAGCACTGGTGCCACGGGCAGAGCTGGAAGGCGAGATGGGTGATGCGGTAGTTGGAATGCAGGCAAGACTGATGAGCCAGGCTTTGAGGAAGCTTACAGGTGCCATTAGTAAAAGCAAAACAATTTTGATTTTTACGAATCAGATTAGACAAAAAATTGGAGTGATGTTTGGCAATCCAGAAACAACTTCTGGTGGATTGGCTTTGAAGTTTTATGCTTCGGTGAGGATTGATATTAGAAGGATAGAGACAATTAAAGAAGGAGATGTTGTTATTGGGACAAGGCATCGGGCAAGGATTGTCAAGAATAAAGTGGCACCACCACTTCGAGTAGCTGAAATGGATATTATGAATGAAAGTGGAATTAGTAGGTCTGGAGGGCTTTTGGATGTTGCAGTTGATTTGGGAATTATTGGAAAGAGTGGAAGCTTTTTTAATTATGATGGCAAGGTTTTAGCGCAAGGGCGAGAAGCAGCAAAGCAATATATAGCTGAGAATGAAAAAATGGCGGTTGAGCTTGAAAAGAAAATTCGTGAAACTCTATCTTCGGGTAAAGTGTTGCCAAAAGAAATTGGAGACGAGAAAGAAGAGTAGAATTGGCTTTAAGAAACATGCCAATTGTTACTAAACTAAGTCCACAAAAGAATAAAATACGTGTGAACGTAGAGATTGATGGTAAGTATGGTTTTGGTATTGACCTTGAAAATTTGATGAAGTGGGGAATTAAGGTTGGGGCTGAGTATTCTCATGATCAGATTAATCAAATGATTGAGAAGGGTGAGTATCAGAAGGTTTTGAATAAACTTCTTTCGTTTGCTTCTCTTCGACCAAGGAGTAGTTTTGAAATTAATCAATGGTTTAACCGAAAGAAGGTGGTTATCTCTTTTAGACAGGAACTTGTAAATAAACTTCAAAGACTAGATTTTTTGGATGATGCGAAGTTTGCAGCTTGGTGGGTTGAGCAGAGAATGCAATTTAAGCCTAGAGGAATCAGAGCTTTAAAATTGGAACTTCTGCAAAAGGGAATAGATCGCGAAGTGATTGATAATGTTTTGTCTAAATATGCACTTGATGATACAAAAGTCCTGAGTGAGCTTTATGAGAGGAGCAAAACAAAATGGGAGAGATTGTCTGGAGAGAAAAGAAAACAAAAAGTTTTTTCTTACTTTTTACGAAAAGGTTTTAGTTTGGAAGTGATAAAAAAGATTATTAATGAGTGAATATTATAGGTTTTAGGAAAAAAATAGGGTAGAGGATTAGGGCTCTACCCGTGTTGTATTTTTAGCCGATTAAATCAAGATAATCCGTATCTGGTTCATTATTCGGAGGAATTTTGGGCAAGGGCTTAATTTGTTTTTGTAAAATTAAATGTTTCAATTCCGCAACTTCCTCGATTTTGCTACCAAAGATATGGATTAAGATTTTACCAGGTTTGTTGGGTGATTGAGAAACAATTGCTTGAGAACTACCAAATTCATAAATGCCTAGTTCAGCTTGATCGGCATTTATTTCGTCAGAATACTGGACACTTGCTGGCATTGTAAACTCCCTTAATTTGTTATAATGTACGACTCTAACCGACTTCTTGAAGAGAATTATATTCGAAAATGAAATATGTTACAATACAGGTTAGATATGGAGAGGGTAAATATACGAATATCCTTTAAGTTTATTGTTTATTGACCACTCCCCTTTTTGTTTAAATTTTATTTAAAATTTTTTGTCTTTATTTTAATTTAAAAAAATAACAATGACAGATAGTAATGATATTAAAGTATTAGTGGAAGATTTAAGGTCTCAAAGAGAGGCTTTAGAAAAACGTGAGGAAAAAATTAAGACCCGCGAGGAAGAGCTTAAGGTTCGACTTGAAAAAGTAAGTTCAATGACCAGGGGTGAAGCAGAAAAAGTGCTTCTTTTAGAGGTCCAGAAGGATTTGACTGGTGATATTGCAAAGAGGATAAGAAATGCAGAGGAAAAAGTTAAACAGGAATCGGCAGAAAAAGCACGTGAGATTTTAGTTGATGCCATGAAGCATGGGGCAACTGAATATGTGGCTGAATATACTGTGTCACTTGTGAGAGTGCCTAGTGAAGAGGCAAAGGGCAGAATAATTGGTAAGGAAGGAAGAAATATTCGCGCTTTTGAAAAGGCAACTGGTGTTGAGATTGAACTTGATGAAGGAAATGAGATTAAGCTTTCCAGTTTTGATTCAATTAGACGTGAGATTGCAAGACGCTCGCTTGAGATTTTGATTAAAGATACAAGAATTCAACCTTCAAGAATTGAGGAAGTTGTAAATGAAGTTCGAAAACAGATGGATAGTGTTCTTCTTGAAGAAGGAAAGAAAATTGTCGAGGCTGTTGGTGAATATAGTTTGCCAAGTGAGCTTGTGAGCATGATTGGGAAATTTAAATTCCGGACTAGCTATGGCCAGAATTTGGCTCTTCATACAATTGAAGAAACCAAAATTGGGATGGCAATTGCTCGAGAGTTGGGGGCTGAAGTTGAGATGGTAAGACTTGGGGGGCTGCTGCATGATATTGGCAAGATCGTTACAGACGATGAAGGAACACATGTTCAAAAGGGTGTGGCAATTGCTAAACAGTTTGGGCTTCCAAAGAAGGTAATTGCAATTATTGCCGAGCATCATGAGGACAAGCCATTTTCTTCTTTGGAATCTGTGATTGTATGGACAGCGGATGCAATTTCTGGTTCTAGACCGGGTGCAAGGTATGAGCCGCATGAGAATTATGTCAAGAGAATGACAAAGATTGAAGAAATTTCTGGTAGTTTTGAGGGAGTAAAAGAAGCGATTGCATTTCAGGCAGGAAGAGATGTGAGAGTGGTGGTTGATCCGGATGAGGTTAGTGATGATGAGCTTACTATAATGGCGCGTGAGATTACAAAGAGATTGGAAAAAGAGGCTGAGTATGCAGGAAGGATTAAGGTGACTGTGATTCGTGAGATGAGGGTTTCTGAAATGACAAGTGCCAGGTAATGGTTTTATTGTACAAGATTACAATTCATACTCGTCATCTTCATCCAGGAAATCAGGATTACCAAGCTTGATACGGGTAGAAGCACCAAGATAATTTTCTTCACCCTCAATACTTTTTTGAAGTTCGTCATGAATGTCATCAGCGTTAGCTTTGTCTTTTCTAATAAGCCTTATTGCTTTTTGACCTAACTCTTGTATGTTGGTGCGTAATCCTTCGGTTTTGTATGATATTTCTTTAATTCTACCGCTAACAATCTCTTTAGCCTGGTGGGTAACTAATCTTGGAATCGCACTCCATTTATTAACCACTAAGGTTTTCTCGACATCTGAACCTCTGAAATCAGTTGTAAAATGAAAAGGTAAAACTTTCCATCCATCCATTTTGCGGACTGTATCAACAAGATCTGGAGTTATGAATAATGCAGTAGGCATTTCGGCATTAACTAAGTCTTTAATCAATCTGTATCCTTGGCGTAGTCCAGAGGGTGAAAAATGAGTTGGAACAAATACACCATTAATTTCACTTCCTAACAAATATCCATCCTTGGGTCCACCAAATGCCTTAGATTTTTGAAAGTTTCCTTCTTCAAAAAAATGGTGTTTAAAACGTTTAGGTTCCAGTGGTTCTCTATCTCTCATTGTCATAGCATTTGCGTAGTTGTCATATATTTTCTCTTGAAGCTCGTATATAGCTTCGGCATCCATTCCCACAAAAAGTTGGTTTATAGCAACAAGTCGGTTTCTACTTAAATCTAAATTTTCTTTCTCGGAATTTTGTGCCACAGAAGTATTAATTTGAGGTCCTGTTTCGAAGTTATCCATTTAGGAAAATTATACATGAAGTTAAAAGGGGAAAAACGTGACAGGGCGAGTTGAGTTAAAAGGCAATTATGAAATCGTAATGATTTCAAAACTCAACTCGCACCTGTAATACAGACCTAGCTCAGCCAGTTAAAATCTTGGCTGATACCTAGCATATCCGACAATTCTGGAATTACTGCCAGCAAGGATTTTTCAAAGAGAGGTTCTACCATCTCGGCAGCAATTATTTCTTTATTGATTCCGAAATTTTCGCGGATAGCATTCAGCAACCTGACGTGATATTTCTTTTTGTAGTACTCAATTGCTTCCTCCATACGCATGTCTATTTGACCTACTGGGGAGCCGAGAACGTACCATGCGATATCAGCAATAACTTTATAATTGAACTCGCGCTTGAGTTCAGCCAGTGCCTTTTCGCCGTAGCGGGCATTCGAAAGAGCTGAAACTTCGAATTCCATATATCCCGATGGTGATGGCTCGCCCAACACATCACGAAACAAGTTGTGAAGGTCGTCGCCAGAGATAAAGCCCGTCATGGTCCGAAGATCGTATAACATCTGAGCCTTGATTTTCATTTCTGATCCTCTTTAAGCTTTCTTTGCATACGAACAATTCGCTATATCCTGAAGAGATAGCGAGCTACTTCCATAGCAGCCTTGTAGGCACGAAAATCATGCACACAATGCCGCCATGGAATAAGTGAGACTTGCTAGGTTTTTGTTTGAATGTGCAAATTTTGAAGCTGCTTTAGCCTCAGTTTTGAGTGAATAACCAGCTTGTGCTGTTAAGCTCAGATATAATTTTGTATTTTATTACGAAATTGTATCTAGGCTCAAATTTAGGTTTATGTGTCGATTTATGGAATAGGAGAGCAATGCAAAAGAAGTAACTTTATAGTTAATATTATAGCACTTTTTGTACTAAAAATCAAGTTGACGTATTGTGTAAACACATATGGGACACTTCCAGCTAAAATAACGCTCTGGTCTGGAGGTGAAACTAATGAAACAAATATCATCACTAAATA
>Ga0156492_109_pt4 | contig 32760 bp, 32 predicted proteins | sample RifOxyB1_FD_110639 | JGI IMG/M metagenome (GOLD analysis project Ga0156492, IMG submission 110639) | Candidatus Woesebacteria bacterium RIFOXYB1_FULL_38_16
GCAGGAGGAAACGTGGCAATTGGGACAACTGCCGGCAATGACAAAATACGGGCAACCCTCACGATGAATGGCGATGAAATAATTAAGGGTAAAAAAGATATTGAAACAATAGCGAATATAACAAACGTATTTGTTTACGACACCACCAAAGATGTTGATGGTGGTGCTTGGAGAAACGACGACCGCGCCAAAGCATCATCGTGGTACAACGAAACCATCGATGCCACCGGAGCCGCATGCGACATTTCTACCAACGACCGCTGCGGCCGCAAGGAATTCCCGGAAAAAGCAATTATTATCACGACCGGAACTGCTAGCGTTGATGGTAGCGTGTATATTTTTGATGCCAAAGACAACACTATGTGGATGAAATTCACTCCCTCCGCCAACAACATGCTTCGCTCCCTCGCTGCTTCCTGGTCATCATATTCCCAAGTGGCGGCAGCTTTGAATGGTGAGATGTATATAGGCGTCAATGGTAATGGTCACGGCTTTTTAGCAATTAATTTTAAAACCGACTCCTCAACCTCATCCACTGGTTCAGTCGCCAGTGATGGCCGCTACAAAAGTAACATCAGTGCCAGAAATTCTAACTCTACTTTCCTAGCCGACACCGCCGTTCCAGCCACCGATGACCATGTAAATGATTTGTCTGTCGCAAAGATAAATGGAAAAACCTATATTGCGGTTGCTACTGACACGGGATTTTTTGTCGTCAATGAAACGGATATGGTCTCCCTGCAGTATTGCGACACCAGCGCTTCCGAAAATTACAACGCCATTTGGCTGACATCCAAAGGCCAGGTATACGCAGTCAGTGAAACAAATACCAACCTGCAACGATGGGACAATGTCCACACCGATACTGCCGCTGAATGTGCCGGCACTCCGGACATGCTTTGGAGCACTTCTACCACCCCGGCACTCTGGACTGCTGCACCGACGATCCAAACCAATGCACCTGATCAATTAGTAGTCAAAGAAGGGACATCTACTGTTGATGGCACGTCAAACACCATGTACTTTGCTCATGCCGGTGGTTTATCAGTCATCAATGCCAAAAATGGTGATGAAACCAATGGAAGTGCCAAATACTACACCAATACCTACATAACTGATGAAATGATTGGCGATATCCGCGGTATGTGGGCGCTCAATGCCACTGACACTGCTTCAGACCTGGAAGACTTATCAGTCAAAACAAATAATCTGACAGCAACCAACATTGATAGCAACGATGCAGCAAGCGGTGCGCGGGGCAAAGCCACTGATTTTGACGGTAGTACTGAGAATCTTTCCATTGCCACCGCTTCTGATGCCGATCTGGACTTTAATGGCAGCGAGTCATTTAGCATTTCCACCTGGGCACGGGTTACCACCATGCCCAGCACTGGTGAACAGGACGCGATTGTGGCCAAATGGGACGCCAGCAATAGTCAGCGCGGGTATCGGTTGTTTATTGAAAATGATGATGCAGATACCTCTGGCAATCTCCAGTTTGACGTGTACGATGAATCGGCAGATCAAACCATCACCGCTACCATGGCCAATGATACGATAAACACCGGCAGTTGGTTTCATGTAGTAGCTACGTTCAATGGCGGAGCTACTGGTGCTGCCGGAGACGCCAAACTATATTTTAATGGCACACTGGTCAATAGTAGCTCTGCCAACGGTTCATTTTTGGGACTGGAAGATGTGACGAGCGACTTTACGATTGCTGATTATGATGCTGATGATGCAGTTGCCACTGATACGGCCTTCACCGGCAGGATAGATGATGTCGTGGTGACTGCGGAGGTATTGACGCCTGCTCAAATCAAACATATGTATGAGGTTAGTTATAACGCCTTCAGACAACACACCGCTTCCCGAGTCACCGGTCTTACCGATGCCGATACATACCAACAATTTGCCGGTGGCGGCACAGCCGGAGCCACGGTTGCCAATACCACCGCCGTTACCGTCGATGACAGTAATCAATTCATCTATGTTGGCACTTCCGATGGCTCTGCCAATACCGGTGGTGTATCAGTCATTGGAATTGACAGTGATTCAGTGGTTGATTTGTTTGATGCAACCAATAACACCGGCAAAGATGATGACAGCGGCACCCAGTTTGCTGGTAATGATGTCGTCAGTATTTCCGTAGCCGGTAACCGGTGTATTGGTTTTAATTCTGGAACTACTGCCTGTGGAAGCAGTGGTGTATTGGCAATTGCCGGAACCAACGACACGTCAACGAGTATTTGGATGGATTCATCTGACTATTCACTGGCCTCTTCCCTCTATGCACTCACCTCACCAAATCTGGTCAAGGACAATATGACCGTTAATAACATCTTCCGGGTATTCAATACCTACAATAATTATGGTGATGACAATACCGGCAACCCCGAAACTACAGAAGCATTCATCGTTGATCAATTTGGTAATTTAACCTTGCGGGGTCAAGACGCAGGAACAACCGGACCAGTCATGACACTCCATCACAATTCTGCTTCTTCAGCCGCCAATGATCTGGTTGGGTTACTTAATTTTGCCGGACAAAACAGTGCCGATGAACAAATCAACTTTGGCAGGATATCCTCTTCTATTATAGATACCACTGATGGGTCGGAGGATGGGACATTAATATTCAATACCATGAAGGCAGGGACATTGACGGAGGCGATGAGAATTAATGAAAGCGGTTATGTGGGTATCGGGACCACTGCCCCCCAATCAAAACTCGACGTTGAGGGTGGGGTGGCCATCGGGGCGACGTATTCGGGGACAAGTGTAGCTCCTACGAATGGCTTGATTGTGGAGGGAAGTGTGGGGATTGGGGTCACAGCCCCAACTGACACCCTCCATGTTGTTGGTCAGGGATATTTTGAAAGTGGAGTACATATTGGTGCTGATGCAGATAATAATTTGTTTGATGATGCCAGTACGGGAGCTGGTACCACTACCATGTATATCGGTAATGCCAGTATCAATGTCACGGCATCTGATGAACGGTTAAAGAAAGATATTGCTGATTCGAATATCAATGCCATGGATATCATTGAACAATTGAAGGTGGTTGACTTCAACTGGAAAGACAATCAGGAATGGGCAGAGAGAGGACGATGGACGGGTATGCTAGCACAGGATGTGTATGACATCCTACCCCAGGTTGTCAATAAACCAAGTGATCCCAACAATACCTGGTCAATTGAATACCACCATATGGTACCGTATTTAGTCAAAGGCATGCAGGAACAACAGATAGAAATGGATGAGTTGGGAAATGTAGTCATGAGCAGTCAAGAGTTACTTACTGGACTTAATGATGTTCAAACTTCTGATCATCAAATGTTAGATGAAAGATTAAGTTTACTTGAGGGAGAGATAAAAAGATTAAGTGATGAGCTTTTGGCAATAAATAATAATCTACAGAATAGTATTGAAGAGACTGATTTGATGGCAGTAAACAATGATTTAACAGCTGATAGCTTAACCACTACTGATTTGGTCGTTGCTGGCAGCTCTACTCTTGCCGACACAACTGTAACTGGAGTATTAAGTATAGGACTTATGCAGGTTAATCCGATAAATAATTCAATTAATACAGTGAGTGTTTTGAAGATTCAGGATATGGCTTTGGGAGCAGTTGAGTTTATGAATGGACTGGTACAAATAGATACTAAAGGTAACTTAGTGGCACAGGAAGTAACGGCGAACAAATACAAAGTAGCTGGGGCAAGTGCGGGAACATCTACCCTACTTGCCGGAGAGACAGAGATGTTTATAGAAACTGATCAGATAACTGAAAACTCTATGGTCTTTGTGACAACTAAAACAGTAACCAGTAATCAGTTATCTGTAATTGGCAAAGAAGTAGGACTTGGCTTTAGGGTGGCGGTAACCCAATCTGAAAACACGGATCTTCTATTTGATTGGTTTATTATCGATAAAGTGGATAAATCAGTTGTGATAAACTAATGTATGGCATTAACTAAATCAGATTTAAAAGCAATTTCTCTGGTTGTAGATCAAAGCATAACAACCAAAGTGCCCCAGATTATTGATGAAAGAGTACCTGGAATGATAACTAAGGCAATTAATGAATCTGTTCCCCAGATTATTGATGAGAGGGTGCCCAGGATTATTCAGAAACTGGTGCCCCAGATTATTGATGAAAGAGTACCTGGAATGATAACTAAGGCAATTAATGAATCAGTTCCTCAGATTATTGATGAATCAATAGACAGAAAAGTACCGGGTATGATTAGTGCTGCGATTCAAGAAGCAGCATTTGATTTGGGACAAAGAATTGACGAATATTTAGAAACGATTAACAAGAGAATTGCTCTACTTCCAACAAGAGACGAGTATTTTGAAATAGAGTCAAAGATAATGAGGGAGTTGAAAGATTTGAGAGATGAAGTGACGAGCACAGGATATAGAAGTTCAAGTAACTCAGATAGATTAGATAATCATGAGAAACGAATTAAAAAGCTTGAAACTCATGTGATGAATTAATTCTTTCAGGGTCTGACCCTGCAAGGATTAATAAACAGCTTCATAATGATTGATATTTTGGGTGTTTCTATTTCTATCAAGAGTGATTGCAACAACATCAATTCTTGACTGGGTATTAATTAATCCGTGTTTTGTTAAATATGCGTTTGCCATTTTTTTAACTTTGAATAATTTTCTTTGATCAAACATATTTTCAGGCGTGCCAAAATAATCCCCTACTTTTGTTTTTACTTCAACAAAAACATAAATATTATTTTTTCGACAGATAAGATCAATCTCTCCAAATTTGTTGCCCCAGTTTTTGTCAATAATTTGGTAGTTTTTACTCTTTAAAAATTTTTCTGCTATTTCTTCTCCCAATTTACCGGTCGTTAGATTCTTTTTTTTCATCTCTACCAGTCGGAAATTTTGTATTGAAGCGCTTCAGCAATAAATTGCGGCAAAATATCAGGCTCTCCTGATAGATCGGCAATTGTTCTGGCTACTTTTAGAATTCTAAAATAACTCCTGGCTGAAAGATCATATTTTTCAACGGCAAGTCTGAGAAGCTTTTCGCCTTCGCCATCAAGCAGACAATGTTTGCGAACAAGTTTATTGTTCATCCGAGCATTATTATAAATACTCGTATTATTAAATCTTTTTTCCTGAATTTTTCTGGCGTTTATTACTCGTCTTCGTATTTCACTTGATGTTTCCCCTATTCCAATTCCTTCTCCTTGAAGTTTATTAACATCGACCGCTGGAACATTGATATGAAGATCAATTCTATCTAAAATCGGTCCGGAAATTCTTTTTTTGTATTTTGAGATTTGTCTTTCAGTACAGCGGCATTCCCGTCTGGGATGACCTAAATAGCCGCATGGACAGGGATTGACAGCGGCAACAAGCATGAAACTTGACGGGTAATCAACTCTTCCAGCAGCTCTTGAAACACTTATTATTCCGTCTTCCATTGGCTGGCGCATTGATTTCATAACGCTTCTTGGAAACTCAGCCAGTTCGTCCAAAAATAACACTCCTAAATGAGCAAGGCTAATTTCTCCGGGATTTGGTTTACTTCCACCACCAATAAGTCCAGCTAACGAAATGGAGTGATGGGGAGATCGAAATGGCCTTCTTCTAATAACTGCTTCACCCGGTTTCATAAGTCCAGACCCTGAGTATATTTTGGTTACTTCCAGACATTCACCTGTACTCATTGGCGGCAATATTCCGGCAAGAGCGCGGGATAATAATGTTTTTCCCGAACCTGGAGGGCCAGTCATAATCAGGTTATGTCCACCGGCGGCGGCAATCTCAAGAGCACGCTTGGCCTGTTCTTGACCTAAAATTTCACTGAAGTTTGTTTCAGCTTCAACATTTTCGAGAAGATTTGGGATATCAATATTATTAAGTTTTTTAATTTTCTTCTCGTCTCCAGAAAAAAACTCACGAAGTTCTTGCAGGGATCTGACCGGGTAAACATTTATCTCATCTCCAACAACTGCTGCTTCGCTTGCAGAAGAGATAGGTACAAATACATTTTTTATGCCATCATTTTTTGCTCTTATTCCGACAAGGAGCACTCCTCTCGTGTGTTTTACACTTCCATCAAGCCCTAATTCACCATAGAAAATAGATGTTTCGGTTTGTAGATTTTTCCATTCAATTTGCCCACTTGAGATAAGTATTCCTATTGCCATGGGCAAGTCAAAACAACTGCCTTCTTTGGGTAAATCTGCAGGAGCAAGATTAATAGTGATTCTTTTTTGAGGGAAGGAAAAGCCGGAGTTTGTAATTGCAGTTCTTAGTCTTTCTTTTGATTCTTCAACGGCTTTACTGGGTAGACCAACGATATTAAAAGCGGGAAAACCGCGTGAGGCAACATCTACTTCTACTTCAACTGGAATACCGGTAAGACCAATATTTGCGGTTGATTTGATGTTGGTGAGCATATTATCAACAGTATATCCTCAACGAGTCAGATTCTAAAGTATTTGCCGTTTTTTTCTTTTACTATTCCTTTGAGTACTAATAAAGAAAGCTCTGTTCCTACTTCCTGCACATTCTTTTTTACTTTTCTGGCCAATTCATCAACATCTATTCCATCTTCAAGATCGATAACCAGCCCTTTTGGGGTCAGACCCTGAAGGGATGAAGATTGGGTTGGCCAGTTTAGGTTTGAGAGAATATCGTTAACATCAGACACAAGAATTGCCTTGCCTTGTTTAATTAGATCATTGGTTCCCTTTGAAGTAGATGAGGTTATTGGTCCGGGAATGGCGAAAAGCTTTTTGTCCATTTTTGTTGCCAGGCGGGCAGTGATCAGACTACCTGATCCTTCACCTGCTTCAACTACAAGCACGGCTTGTGCGAGTCCGGCGACAATTCGGTTTCTTTGGGGAAACATCCAAAGACTTGGCGGCTGAGCTTCATATTCTGAAATTAATATGCCCCCATGCTCAACTATCTTCTTTTGCATTTTTTTATCTTCCTCACCTAGGCCTGGCCAGGTCAGTCCCCAACCCAAAACAGCAATTGTTTTTCCACCGCATTCAAGGCACACATTATGTGCTTTTTGATCTACACCGTACATCATACCAGAGATAATTGTGACGTTAGCTTCAACTAAAAAAGGGACAATTTTTTCAATTACTCTTTCGCCATAACTCGTTATTCTTCTGCTGCCAACAATTGCGATGGATTTGTTTAAAATTGCCAAGTCCCACACACCTTGGCAATAAAGCTTTTTTATTGGTGGTTTGATCGAAAGTAAGTTTGGTGGAAAATTGTTATTTTGTATGACTGTTGTCATAATTTCATATTACACTTAATTAATTTGTGATATATTAAATTGATGACACTAACAAAAGGAGATTTTAAACAAATTAAAGAACTTTTTGATAAGAAAATTGATGATAGATTTCATGAACAGGATAAAAGGATAGATGCCCGGTTTACTGAACAGGATAAAAGGATAGATGCCCGGTTTACTGAACAGGATAAAAGGATAGATGATGCATTTAAAAAGCAGAATAAGAGAATAGACAACCAATTAGCAATACAAAAAGGAGATATTGTTGATGCTGTAAGACAAGAAATTATTCAGTTTAAGAGTGATGTATTTTCAAAAATTGATCCTATACTCAAAGAGGTTGTGGCTAGTCGCGAAGAAAGAGAAATTGTAAACTATAATGTTTCACTTCAAAAAGATACACTTGAAAGTCACGAAAAAAGAATTAAAAAAATAGAAACTCATTTGATTGGATAAGATTAGGGAAAGAGATTTTTTTGTGTTCTCTTTCCCCTGTTTAAGATTAACTTTCTTTTGCAGCTAAACCTGAGTTACTAATTCCATTGTTTGCACCGACTACTCCTGCGGAGCGGACTGTTTCTTCAATAAAGTCACCACTTTCTGTTCCACTAATCCCAAAAATCATTACAACATTATTGTCAGGGTAAAAGGTAATTGAACTAAATGTATGGGCTGTTTCGCGCTCTACTCCGCTTTGAGAAAAGGAAATAGCATCATCGTTTGCTTCCAAATCCCAGTTTTCGGACAGTAAGGTCTCAAGCAAGCTTTCGATATCCAGATCGTCTTCTTGGGTAAAAACACTGATCATAATCATTGAACTCGTCGCTGGGTCAAAAGCAAAAACCTCGGTGGTTTCAAACTGATTAATGGTGTTGTGCACATTGTTGCACTCTGTTTCTTCGTTACCCCGCAGGTCGCCACAATCAGTGACTGTAATATATGTTAAATCAAGACCCATCACCTCAAGCAGGGCAATTAGTTCAACTGTTGAGCCTTCTTCCTTTACCCAATATTCCCAAGTATCAGAAAAGGTAATCTCGTATTGGTCTTCAAAAAAAAGAACAGCTTTACTGGTTTGGGCAAAAGTTGGGTTAATGCCAAAAATTAAAAGTGCAAGAACAAGAAAAAATGTAAATTTTCGCACAGTATTTCTCCTTTAAACTATACCGTTGCGGTTTTTAAACTTGGAGGTAGTTTAACACAAAACAATTTATTTTTTGTCTGCTGTTTCTTCTTTGGAGTAAATTAAGCATTCAGTGGCACTGGTGTAATCAAAAATCTCATTTTTTTCAAAAATGAGAGAAGTTTCTTTTTGGGCTGATTCTGGTGAGTCTGAAGCGTGGATAAGATTATGTTGGCCACTCATCCCAAAATCTCCTCTAATGGAGCCTGCTTCTGCTTCACGACCCTTGGTGGTCCCAACAATTTTCCGGACAGTATTAATTACATCAATCCCCTCCCAGCACATGGCAACAATTGGAGTCCATTGCATGAAAGTCTTAAGGTCGTTAAAAAAGCTTTTGTCCTTGTGATGCACATACCACTCATCAAGAATATCATCGGTTAAAACAAGCATTTTAATGCCAATTAGTTTAATTCCTTTTCTTTCGAAGCGGTGCATTATTTCGCCCACAAAACCACGCTGAAGTGCGTCGGGCTTGATGAGAACGATTGTTTTTTCCATTTTCTAAAGCATAATCAGTTGAAGACTTTTTTGCAATAGATTGTTTAAAGAGGTTGCTTTATTAAAATATGGTACGGAAAGCGGGAATTTAGATTTTTAGCTTCCCGTACCCAAATGTTTGTTTGAAATCATACGTTTCCCTGGCCTACAAAAATGGTGCATCCTGTTGACTGAATCGAGCCAGCCATTTCAATCAACTGATTCAGGGACTCGATATCAATAGCAGCAGCAGAAAATAAAACTGCTTCTCGACATCCCCGGTAAAAAACAAGGGTTTCAAACACAAACAAGCCATCTTTTTCCTGAGCTAAAAGCGTTGCTTGTTCATGGGAAAACAGCCAAAATTCTGTGTCTTTCACCCGCTCCACAATCCAATCCTCGGGAGTCTGACTATTGCTGATTGGGTACACAAATATTTCAACAGCGCCTTCATAATTCCCAATTACAAGCACCATTTCGAGATTTTCGCCGGGCATATCCCAGGCATGATGGTCGATATCAACGAATTCCCAGTAAGAACCATTGATCGCCGCCTGATATGGATAATCGCCTCTATTCCAGCTGGTAAACTCTGAATTGGTATTTATGCTGTAGCGTTCGCCAAACATAATCTCTTCTGTGGTTGAACGTTTACCTTTATTGATGATTTCTTGAGCGCTTACTAAGCTAACATTCAAATTGAGAACGATGAAAAGAGCAATTAAAAAACGAATTTGCTTCATCGGGTAAATCCTCCTTATATCAACAATAAATTGGATGAAGCTTACGAGATATACTTATTATACTATGGGTACAATAGTTTTTCAAGTTTAGCCACTTGTGTTTGGGGTCCGATAAAGGCAAGATTAAGCCTGTCTTTTGTGAAATGCTTTTTGGCAAACATTATAACTTCTTCACTGGTTACTGCATCTATTTTCTGGTAAACCTGGGCTGGTGTTTCATAAACTTCGAGCATAAGCTCGTCATTTCCAAAAAAATTATTAACTGCGTCTGTGTCTTCGAGTGAAAGTGCTAAGTGCCCTTTAGCGAATTCTTTGGCTTTTTTGAGCTCTTCTTTGGTAATTCCTGCTGTTTCCATGCTTGTTAGCTTTTGATACTGGTCTAAAATGACTTTGAGAGCGTCTTCAACCTTGGGGTGATCTACTCCAGCATATGTGACAAGATAGCCTGTGTCTTCGTAATACTGGTTTGTGGTGCGAATTGCATAGGCAAGTCCTCTTTTTTCTCTTACTTCTGTAAACAAACGACTACTCATTCCCCGCCCAAGAATGGTTGCTAGAATCCCCTGGGCAAAGCGGTCTTTGTGGTGATACTCTGGTGTGCGAAAACCGACAAGAAGGTGAGTTTGGTCTGTTTTTTTATTGGTAAAATGCAATTGAGGCTTTGTTTGAGTAGAAATAAATTTTTGAGGAGTGGATTTTAATTTGGGAGTAAGTGTTGAAAAGTATTTATCAGCAAGTTCTTTGATTTGGCTAGAATTAACACCACCTGCAACAGTAACGAGCATGTTATCAGCGTGATAATGCTCTTTTCTATATGACTGAAAATCTTTCTCATTGATTGCCATTACTGAGTCTTTAGTGCCAATGATGTCGCGTCCCAAAGGATGGGTTGTTGTAAAAATTAAATTTTCAAATAAATCCCAGACTTTACTCGCGGGTGTGTCTTCATACATTGCAATTTCAGAAAGAATCACTCCCCTCTCCCTTTTGATATCATCTGGTTTAATCAGGGGGTGAAGGACAAGATCTGAAAGAATGGAAAAGGCCTTTTCGATGTTGGTTTTTCGACTTTTAATGTAAAAATTGGTAATTTCCTTGCCTGTACCAGCATTAATTTCACCACCAAAGTTATCAACTGCTTCGGAGAGGGCTTTGGCTGTGGGGTAATTTTTGGTACCCTTAAAAACAATATGTTCAAGAAAGTGGCTAATCCCACCAAGTTTTTTGGTCTCATGACGTGAGCCGACTTTTGTCCAAACTGTGATAGTTGCACTTTCAAGATTGGGCATGGGAATGGTTAAAAGACGAAGGTTGTTGAAGAGAGTTGTTTTAACTGGTTTCATGGTCTTTATGGTAACGGTTTCCCTAGAAAGAGTAAAGTGTTGGGATCCAAAAAAGAAGCCCGGGTAAATGTAATTTTCCGGGCTTTGGTGTACTTATTTTCTTTTTTCGTGAAGCAAAGAGGAATAGACCATTCCGGCCAGAAAGCAAAAGCCGCTGATAAAAAATGAGCTAAACCAAAATCCGTTGCTGTCAAAAACTGATTGATATATGTTTGTGCGCTCACTGGCAAAAATAAGCATGTTGGCGTGTATATTTGCGTTTTTTGGGCCTTTGAGGGTCCAACGACCTGACGCCAACTTCTTTTCAAGCGGGATTGCTTGTGTGGTGCGACACTCGGCAAGCTGAGGGTCATTCTCGACTTTTTCAAATGGAATTTTTTCACCCGTACCTTGATTAACAAGGGTGAAATCGCCGGACGCACAGATCGTACCTAAAACCGAAACTGGATTTTCTGAGCTTAAGGAAAAACTTTCATCAAGATCAAGAACAAAGGGAATATTATTTCCAGGCTCGGCTGATTTATCAAGCAAATCGTTTGGGAAAAAAACAGTGGCTAAGACCAAAACGAAAAATACTGCAATAACTGGCATGACAAGATATAAAAAGAGCTTGTTCATTTGTGAATCCTTTCTAAAAAATGAACTGTGGCCGGATTATATCAAATTTGGAATACACTTAGGAAATTGCTCTAAAAAATCAGGGCTATTTTTTGTATCTTGGCATCCAAGCCATGTCACGATGCAAGGCTTCTCTACCCTTTCCCCGAAGGTGGCTTCGGTGATTTCCGCGGTAGGAGGCATAACCTTTTTTACAAATTCCTCTTAAGATTATTGGTTCTTGTTCGCTGATTTCTTCTGTTAGATTCGTGGTTATGTTTTCCGGAAAGGATTGTTGGTAGGATGATTCTCGTTCAAGACTCATAGCTTGATGGTAGTATACGATATTATTGTATACTTAAAATATATGGAGAACAAAACGCTGGATGATGTTTTGAAATTACCCCTTTATAAATCAATTTTTCATCGTTTGCCGTGGTTAATTATTGGCCTTATTGGCGGCGTAATGGCGGCAAAAGTGGTGGTGGGATTTGAAGAGATATTAGAGAAAAATTTATTCCTGGCTGCTTTTATTCCCTTGATTGTGTATATGAGTGATGCTGTTGGAACACAAATGGAATCATTTGCAATACGAGATCTTGCCATGCATAGTCATATGAAGTTAATTCGTTATTTTTTGAGACAGCTTATTGTGGTTAGTTTGATGGGTATAATTTTGAGTGTTTGTCTAATTTTTATTAGTTTATTAATGGGACAAGAGATAAGAGTTGGTATTACTTTGGGAATTTCCTTGTTTGCGGCAGTGATGAGTTCATTGTTGACTGGTATCTTAATTCCTTACCTCTTTAATCGAATTAAGCTTGATCCGGCCAATGCCAGTGGACCAATTGCAACTATTATTCAGGATCTTTTTAGTGTTTCCATTTATTTTTATATTGCAAGTCTGCTTCTTAATTAATTTTGATGTTATTATATTTACTTTTTTGAACATAGTGTATATACTATAGGAACTGATTCGGAGTATTCGTTCAAAGGAGAATGAAAAGTGATAGCTGGTGTAGCGGTTGGTTATTTTTTTGTACATTTTGTGATAGCAGGAAGCGCCATTTTGGCATATGCGATCATCAATGATTGTGATCAGAATGCACTGATGGCAAGTCTTGGCTTTTTGGGCGACAAGGTGCGTTTTAACCGATTACTATTGTCTTGGCTTATGGCCTTAATCGGATTTGGACCTTTTACTCTCTTGTTTGCTGGATATATTGCGGCAAAATACATAAACAAGGATGCAAGCATGAAGCGGAAAAACACCTCAACTACGCCTGCTTATTTTGAGGAGTATTAAGACTGGTCCTAGATCCTAATGTTTTGCCTTGGGAATGAAAAGAAAATTTCCCAAGGCATTTTTTGTCTTCAGGAAGCTAATTTTGATTCTAAAACTTCAATACGTTTTGTATTGCGGCTAACTTGACTTGCAAGCACTACTCTTTCTTCCCGATTATCTTGAATTTCTTTAGCAAAGCTACTGATGGTATTTAGAATATCGCTTTTAAATTGAGTTAGGAGTTGGGTCATGGTATCTAAAATTTCATCCTTTTGATGAGCAAGGGCAAAACGAAGATCATCTTTGGTTGGATAATTTTTAAGATCATCCTTAGTGGCAAAGCGTTTAAGATCATCCTTAGTGGCAAAAATGGTTTTGAGTTTTTTGATATCAGTATCAGTGATTGCCATAATTCATAATATCACATTTTGTCTGGAGCATTTATGCCAAGAAGAGTTAGGCCGTTTCTGAGTATTTGACCAGTACCTTGGGTGAGCATAATCCTAAACTTTCTTTTTTCCTGGTCATTTTCAGAGGGGGTGAGAATACTGTATTTGGCATAGAAAGTATTATATTTTTGGGACAGGGTATTTAAATAATTACACATTAGATTGGGTGAGTAATTTTTGGTAGCACTTATGATTACATCGTCAAATCGACATAATATACGAAGAAGAGTTAGTTCGTTTTCATTTAGGGTTGATTGATTAAGGGTTGGGTTTTTAGACTTTTCTACTTTTTTGACTTTGGCTAAAACACTTTGGGTTCTGGCATGAGTGTACTGCAGATATGGGCCGGAGTTTCCTTGCATATTCATAACTTGGTCCCAGTTAAAATCAATAAAAGTCTCGGGGGCATGAGAAAGATCAAAATATTTAATTGCACCAATACCCACATCTTGGGCGGTTTTTTCGTCTTTACTGCCAAGATCGTGAGCTTTTTTAACCGCATCTCGTAGTATCTCTTCCAGCTTTATTCCCCTTCCCAGTCTTGTTGACATTTTTTTGCCCTCAAGACGATAGTGGCCATGGGAAACATGGACAAGTTCCACTTCGTTATTTTTAATCCAGCCAATTTTTTTGGCAGCGGCAAAAACTTGTTTGAAATGAAGAGTTTGTTCAACTCCAACTTCGTAAATAATTTTTTTAGGATGATAGGTATCTAGGCGATATTTTATTGTTGTGAGATCTCGAGTGAAATAAGTGGTGGCACCATCACTTTTGAGAAGCATGGCAGGAGGAAGATCGTCAAATTCAATGATTTCGGCACTTTCACTTTTTTTGGTTATATTTTTCTCTCTTGCCTCGGCAATAACACCGCTCATCTTATCTTCGTAAAAGCTTTCACCAAACCCATTGTCAATTTTTACTTCCAAAAGGTCATAAATCTTTTCAAATTCAGCAAGTGATTGATCATAACTTTTTTGCCAGATCTCCCGCGCCTGGGGATCTTTGTCTTCAAGGCGCTTAAACCATTTCTTGGCATCTTCTTTTAGTTTGGGGTCGGTTTGTGCTTCAAGGTTGTATTCAACATATAGCTTTTCCAGATCTTGAACGGAAAGATTGTTAATATCTAAATTGTTTCTTTTAATAGCAGCAATAATTACACCAAACTGTGTTCCCCAATCGCCAAAATGATTATCTCCTACTGTATCAAACCCTAAAGTAGTATATAAATTAAAGATTGTTTGGCCGATGATTGTTGATCTTAGATGGCCAATACCAAAACGCCGGGCAATGTTGGGTGAGCTGTATTCGATAATAACTTTTTCTTTTTTGCCAAGATTACTATGACCATATTTTTCGTGCCTTTCAAGAATCTGGGAAAGGTTATCAAAGAGTGCTTCTTTTGAAAGGTGGAAATTAATAAAACCAGGTCCTTCAACACTAATTTTTGATACTATTTTTTGTAGTACTTTATCTTTTGATAGACTTTGAACTATGCCTTGGGCAATTTCTGTGGGATTTGATTTGTTGTTTTTAGTTTCCCCTTTTTTGCTGGCCAGAAGCATGGCGATATTGGTTGAATAATCACCGTAGTCTTCATTTCCGGGAGTTTCAAGGTTAATATCTTTTATTCCTGTAACTTCTGAGAGAGATTTTAGAATTTGGTCTTTATAATCCATAATTAATTGATAAAAATTGATAGGCGTGTTATGATAAGGATATCACGATAAGGGGCCACACCTAAGGTTTTGTCCGAAGGTTAATGCCCCTTGTCTTTTTTATACTTAATTTTTCTTTTAGCCCAGACAGAAAATCAATGTGCTTAATGAATTTTCTCAGAAGCGCTGAATATTTTTTCTTATTTGGTATTATTATCCGAAATAACTTTTTTTTCTTCAGTAGATATTCGATCAAACAATGAAAATCTCCATCGCCAGATGCAATAATCGCTTTATCATATTTTGGAAATTCGATCATTGTGTGTAGAACTAGTTCTGCATCAACATTACCTTTAACTGGCGTGTGTTTGTTTTTTGACTCCAGTACTGGTTTAAAGATAAGGATATATCCTGATTTTGTAAGATGTTGATAAATCGTTTTATATTTCGGCATGTAACCAATAAAAAGAAAGGCTTTGGTGACTTTGTATTTATCTTTGAGGTAAATACGAAAACGGGCAAAATCTAATTTCCAACCTTGGGAGCGAATTCCAAGATTTAAATTTTGACTGTCGATAAAGGCAAAATTGTTGATTTTGCGAAAGGTTTTTTTAGCTGGCTTCATATTTAAACTTATTCTATCATTTTCCTCTCTTGCGGAAGCGCTAGATTGGGTAACTCTTCTTTGGGAAAAATCGTTGTGCACCCGGAGAGAATCTAACCGGCTATGAATAAGAATTTGCTGGTGCGCCTAGGGGGATTCGAACCTCCATTTCTGGTTCCGGAAACCAGAGTTCTATCCATTGAACTATAAGCGCAAATTCTGCGTGTTTCACACGGACGGAAACCAAAATTTTGTCCATTAAACTACAGAGGCATATTATTTTAAAAGTGTAGTTTGCGAGCAAGCTCTAAAACTACGGGTGCGAATTAAGATATATTTTACCACTTCGTATTTCTGCAAGGTCAAACCCTTAAAGCTTCGAAACTAAGGGTCTGACTCTAAAAAAATCTCGTTATTAACACAATTGAAATTTTTGTCGTAAAATAAGCAACAAGGGAAACCTCAAAGCTTTCTATTCTTCTCTTTTTTTTAATACTATGACTATACAAGAAAGTAAAAATATTAAGATTAATAAAAAAATAGTTTTTGACTTTGTGAGTTTGGTTGCAAACCCAGAAAAATTAGTTGAAGAGGGTGTAGTTTGGGAAGAGGTACAAGCGAACAAAAAAATCATTAGGGCTTGCTGGGAGTTTTATTTAAGCGGGTGTGAACTAGTTGTAAAAACAGATTGTGACAGTAATGAAGTAATAGCTTTTCTTGAAAAATATGATTTTCCCCATATGCAAGTTGTTTCTATTTAGTGTTCTACAGGGTCAGACCGTGAAAACTGAAAAATAGGCAAAAAAAATACCCCCAGAAACAGATTTTTGTTTAATCTGCTTTGGGGGTACGGTTGTTATAGCTGTTGGTTTTATGCGACTTCTTTTGTTTCCTTGTCAACAATCTCCAACAACGCGTAGACGGCTGCCTGATTCCGGTGCTGCCTGAGTAACACAGCTAAATTGAGCAAATCAGCGCCATGTAAAGCGGCTGTAAAGTGTTCGCTGATCCTTGTCCCTTGTTCTTCAGCGATCAACGCGATCACGTCGACATCGCTTGGCATTTTTTTCAGGATACCAGCAATTTCTTCAAGCGCGCTGCCATCTTTGTCTGCTGCCCACACCACCAAATCTTCAAGTGATGCTTTTTTGTAATTACGAGGCGCTGGCGGGACGGCGGTCACAGTTTGTGTAACTTTAGCAATTTCTACTGGTTTACCACCGTTTGGTTTATCACCGTTCCGCTGGGCATCTTCGATCAGCTTGACGACACCAGGGAAAAAATCCTTACTGGTAATTAAAGTCTTGAACTTGGCTTCATCATCTACCTTGAAGTCAGGATTAACGCCGATTTCGACCAGTTTTGTCTGAAGCTCGTCCCGATAGTAACGCATAAGAACTTTCCAGTACTTTTCTAAAAGTTCTTTTCCTTCCGCTGTGCGAGCCAGTTTCAGGTCGTCGGCAACTCCTGACCGAGCAATAGCTTTCGGAACACCACCATTACCATTCCCGGCAGGTAGTGCTTTGGGAGCAGGTTCCACTGGACGAGCAGCTCCTGACGTTTCTGCCTTAGGAGGGTCTGCCTTTACAATAGGACGAGCCGGCGGTTGAGTGTTCGCTGACACTTTGGGTGCTGGCACTGCTTGTTTTTCTTGTTCCTTGTGAGGCTGAACATTTTTCTTTACAGGTACACTAACTGCTTCGCGGCCTTCCATAAAAATCTGGTAGGCTAAAAGCAAACCGCTTTCGATACCAATTAACAATAGAGTTGTGTCTGCAAAGTGGGACAGGTACTGCCCGTTTTGTACTACGACCTCACGCGGGCCAATTGCCAACGTGACCGGCACAGCCAAAACCAAAACCGTTTCGATTCGGCTTCGGCTTTTTTCGGCGATGAAAAAGAGAGCAAGGATCGCCCAGGGCGCCAAAAGCAACATGGCGCTTTTTTGGGTATTAAACCAATCTTTGCCGATGAAATCTTCCACCGGAAGCTGATTGAATACAAAATACAGACCGGCAGCCACAAAAGCGGCAGCGGCGGCAGAAATCAGCTCAACCGCGTTTTTAACTCGGTCACCCATCAAAATCAACTTACGCATGATAATGCTCCTTGGCACATAGGCCACTAAAGTAGATCAATTTGAATGTGCTTATAACTTAAGCGTAGGGGTACTATAGCACAAAAATGACCCATAGTCAATATAGGTTGCGTCTTAAATGAGGTGAGTGTTGTTTGATTTTTTTGTGAATTCGGATGTAGAGATTGCGAACATATTTGGGATTAAGGTTAAATCTTTCCCCAATTTCTTGAGATGTTAAACCTGACTCATATTTTAAGCGCATGATTTCTTGTTCACGTGGGGTTAAGAATGAAATGATTTGATGAAAACTTTCAAGACTTTGGGCATTGATCAATTCCTCCTCTGCTGAGGGTGAGTTTGTGTCGACAACATATGATAGAAGTTCTTGTTCATCAGAATCAGAGGGATTATCCGCTGTAAGCTCAAGTGCAGGATTAAAAGCTTGAAGTGTGATTAAAATTTCTTGTTCATCTTTTCCAATTGCCTCGGCAAGTTCAGCAAGAGTTGGTTCCTGGGCAGTTTTTTGCCAAAAGGCTTCTTTAACTCTCATTAGTTCATAATATTGTGCAATTATATGTTCAGGAACCTTAAGATCTGTGTAAGATTTTCTGGCTGATCGCCTAATAGACTGTCTGATCCACCAAACAGCATAGGTTGAAAAATGATGAGGCTGGCCATTTTCTTTTATATAATCTGGGTCATATTTTCTAATTGCCTGAAGAAGGCCTAGGTTGCCATCTTGAATCCGGTCTATAAATTCTGGTTTGCTGTGAGCATAGTATCTTGCGGCAATACTAATGACCAATCTCTGATTGTGTAAAACAAGAAGATCAAAGGCTTCTTTGTCATCCTCAGCGTGCACTTTTTGGAGAAGTTCATATTGTTTTTCTTCTGGCAGGGGTGGAAAGGCGGCAATATCAGCTTTGTAAAGGGCAACAAGGTTTAAATTGGCAAAAATGTCGATTAATTCATCTTCGCTAAGAATATATTGGCCATCTTGGTATTCTTTTTCAATCTGTTCAAGTTCTTGATTGGTTGGCTGGACAGTGCAATCTTTGTGGTTGTTTCTTTCGGCACTCATTGGGGTTACATTGTATTCTTTTTTTCAGCTTTTCAACCACCACTTTTTGCCGTTTGTGATTATTTCAATATCACCTTGCTCGTCAGTTCTGAGAATTATAATTTGTTTTTTTTTGAGAAGATCAAGAATCTCCTTATGGGGATGACCAAAGGAGTTATCTTTTCCAACTGAGATGGTGGCAACTTTAGGGTTTACTTTTTCCAAAAAACCTTTTGTTAAACCATTTTTACTACCATGGTGAGGTATTTTGATATACTCAACCTTTGGAGTTTTACCAAGAAGACTTAAGATGTCAAAGCTCTCAGGATCAAGATCGCCTGGAAAAAGTGCACTGAAGCTACCCAGCTTTAAGTTTAAGACTACCGAAAAGGCATTGGGGTCTTCATTTGAAACAAATGTGCCAAGAGTATTGGTGTTTGGAATTGACGTAAAAGGAGCAAGTATGTCTAACACTACCAAACCCAGTCGGTACTGTTTACCTATATTGGGATTTATCACTACAGTACCACTACCCCCTACCAGTTTTTTTAGCACTTGATACCCCTGGGTGCTAGATTCGAGGCTGGAGGCAATAAAATATTTAACCTGATAATTCTCAAAGACATTAATTAATCCATTGAAATGGTCTTTTTGTGGGTGCGATAGAACAACTAGTTCAATTGTTTTGTCCCAAAAAGGAAGGTTGTTTGAGAGACAGTTTAAGACTTTCTCATCAGGACCTCCATCAATCAGAATTTGGGTTGTCCCTTGTTGGATTAGTGTGGCATCTCCCTGGCCGACATTGCAGGTCACAAGATGCAGTAGTTGATCAGGCATGCTAAAAACACCAAACCAGATTGTGGTTGCACTGAGAGCTAAAAATGAAATACAGATTTTCCAGTAAGTAGTCATGAGACAAGAACTATAAACCACCAAGTAAGTGGATAAATTAAAAGTAATATTAGTTTTCCTAATGCGGGAAAGATTAAACCAACTACCCCTGCTAGAGAGCCAATAATTGTGATATGTGGCACGGTCCAGAGAATTAGAGCATTTGTGATTGGTGAGAGTGGATTAAACTGGCCAAAGCTTAGGTAGATAATTGGGGCAACTCCAATTTGGGCTGCAAGTGAAGTTGATAGTCCTTGTCTTAAAATTTCAGGAGTGAAACGTATCAATCTACTAATCTTACTCTCAAACAACATCAGGGACAGGGTTGCTACAAAAGAAAGAATAAAGCCAAGATCAGTTAACCAAGCAGGTGAGATGATAAGCATGATAATTCCTGAGATAAGAAGGCCGCGTACAGCTGAATAGACTCTTCCTAGGGCTTGGGCACTAAAGGCAATTGTTCCCATGATTCCCGCCCGAATGAGTGGTGGCTCAAGTCCTGCAAGTAAAACATAGATCCAAATACCAATGATTGAAATAATGACTGCACGTTTTCTGGGAAGTACTGTAATTAAAGCACTGACAAGAAATCCTGCCACTAAGGTAACGTTCATTCCTGACGCAACAACAACATGGATTGTTCCTGAGCGCTTCAGTGATTGGTAGAAGGATGGCGTTATAGTTTGTTTAGAACCAAGGACAATTCCTGAGACCAAGGCGCTGTGGTTTGGAGGAAGGTTTTTTTGATAAAAATCTAGGATTTTTTTTCGCAGAGAAAAGAGGTTGGTTTTTTTATGTATTACAAGGCGAGAATTTATAAGCCCGTTGTCTTTATATATTCCTTCAACAACAACATAATCACCATAGTTTAGTTGAGGTAGGCGTGGGAGGATGACTTTAAGTGATAATAAGAAAAAGGTTTGAGAAGAATGAGTGTAGCGAGGTTCAGACATGATTTTACCAGAAAGCTTGAGATAGTCCCCTTCGTGATAATTGGGTTTTGTGGCAAAATAGCGAATGGTTAGGACAAGAAAAAGTATTGGCCAAATAAGATGTGTTGATGTTATTTTAAATTTAGTAGATGGTGATTTTTTCAGAGATTTTTTCGTAAACATTTGCCTTGATTATCTTTTTTGTAAGTAGTTCCTCGGTTGATGAGTAAGGGCGTTGTTCAATGATGTTTTGGGCAAGAACAGGGCCAATTCCCCACAGGCTTTCCAGGTCTTTTTGACTGGCTGTGTTGATATTTATAATTTTGGTGCTGGCTCTGTCAGAGGGTGCAAGTGTATCAAAGTTGGTCGAGTTATTGTTAGCACTTAAGACAGCTGACTGATTAATACTCGGTATAAATATTTTTTGGCCATCGGTTAATTTACTTGCGCGGTTTAGCGAACGCGCAATCCAGGAAGTATCGGCATTTTCGCCAAGTCCGCCAGCAAGAGACAGCAGATCTTCAATGCGCGAATTGGCATTTAGACTATAGACTCCTGGTTTTATAACTTCTCCTGAGATTTCAACAACTAGTTTTATGTCTTCTTGTTGATCTTCTCTACTTTCAATAACTTCAACATTGCCCAAAAGTGGATTGGTGCGAAAAAGAAAAAGTAGCCCTATTCCCGCTGCTATTAAACCAAGAAGAAAAATGGTGATTTGCCAACGAAATTGGTAGATTTTATCTGACATTGCAGGATTTGTCTTTATTGTAGTACAATAGTGTCAATTATGAAAAAGTTTAAGAGTTTGTTTATTCTAAGTGTAATAAGTGTAATTTTTGCGCTTAATGCGAACAGAGTTTCTGCGTCAGAAGGCTATATTGAGCTTACGAATACTGTAAACGAAGCTTCAAGGTGTTATATATTTAGTGTTCTGATGGAAGATGGGACTTATAGAGCATTAACATCCTGCCGTGATATTTCTTATCCTGGAGGCACTGAAGTTTTTAACTATATAGTATGGGCAAATCCTGTAAGCGGAGGAAATCCGATTAAACTTGGAACACTTGGTCTTGGAAAAGTTGAATTTGAATCAGAAGTTGCATATACCAGCCTATTTGTAACAAAACAACAAGATGGAAAGAAAGTAAATTCTCCAGCGGGACAGGTTGTAATGCAGGGCTCTGTTCAAAAAGTAGGTATTTTAGAAAATCCAAGTCAGGCTAAGTTTGATCGAGAACTTGATGAGGTTGAACCAACAGCCACTCCTATTCCCCAAAAGAAAACAAGTAGTCTTAATATTTTCAGATTGGGTGGTGTACTTGCTTTTGTTGGGCTAGTTGGAGCAATTGTTTTGGTTTTTGTAATTACGAAGAAGTAACAAAGTTAATTATTTTTCCTTCAACATAAATTTCTTTTACTATTTTTTGGTTTTTTAGGTTTGTGGCTATTTTTGGGCTTTCTTTTGCAAGTGCAATAAGCTCACTTTTTTGGGTAATTTGATCGTCTGGAACTTCAATTGTTGAGCGTGTTTTACCATTGATTTGGACAGGAAGAATGATTGTTGAGGTAGAAATCAAACTGGGATCGAATTTTGGCCAGGCGGAGGCGTGAACACTAGGCTCCTGTTTTAGGATATTGACCCATACTTCTTCGGCAAGATGAGGGGCAAAGGGAGCAATTAGCTGGCAAAGAGCGATCTTTTGCTCACTGTTTATTATTACATTATTATTTTTCAAAAAATTAATATATTCCATAAGGCTGGCAATGGCTGTATTGTAATGAAATTTCTCGATGTCTTTGGTTACTTTCATTATAGTTTGATGTAGTTTGATATTGGCATCTGTTTCGGCGGTGTTTTTATTTGAATTTGGTTTTTCTTGTTCGCTGGTTAATAATTGCCAAAGGCGATTAACAAATTTTCTCATTCCTTCGATGCCTGTGTCTCGAAAGTCAGGACTCCCATCCATTGGCCCCATAAAAAGAAGATAAAGCCTGAGCGTATCTGCGCCATATTTTTCGATATATGAATCAGGGCTAATAACATTGCCACGGGATTTGCTCATTTTGGCGCCGTCTTTGATCATCAAACCATGGGCAAAAAAACGCGGGAATGGCTCTTCGAATTTAATAAGGTCTAAATCAAATAAAATCATGGTAACAAACCGTGCGTACATCAGGTGGAGCACTGCATGCTCAGCGCCGCCAAAATAAAGATGAACAGGCAGCCAATTTTTCAAAATTTTCTTATTAAAAGGACTGGCAATCTTTACTGTTGAGTGCTGACTGTTGAGGCTGGAGGGGCTTTGGTATTCTTCTTGGTCTAGATTAGGATAGGCCAAAAAGTACCACGAACTATCTAAAAAGGTATCACTGACGTCTGTTTCTCGTTTTGCTTCACTCTTGCAAAAAGGACAGGTTGTAGTGAAAAACTCTGGGTGATCAGAGAGTGGTCCTTTCCCCTCTCCTTTTGGTTGATAATCAGAAAAGTTGGGAAGAGTTATTGGAAGGTTCTCTTCTGGCCACCAGCCTGCATGATTCCAGTCTGATTGATTATGATTGATAAGCGGGCTATTTTGGGTTAACCAAGAATCTCCTTTTTTAGCACAATGCGAGCAGTAAATCATTGGGATAGGAGGCCCCCAGTAACGTTGACGACTAATTAGCCAATCACGTAGATGGTAATTAGTTTTTGGTTTACCCCAGTTGTTTTTTTTAATTGTCTTTTGAAGTGAGTTGTCTGAGGTAATATTTTTAATTCTCAAATTATACTTAAGTGCGAATTCACGGTCGCGTTCGTCCTCGGCAGGCACTCCCATAATCGCCCCTGTACCATAACTTGAGGTGACGTAGTTTGCTTCCCAGACAGGAATTTTTTTATTGGTAAGTGGATTTATGACATATTCTCCTGTGAATCGGCCAATTTTTTCGGTTGTTCTTATTGTTTCTTGGCTATCGCTCGCAAGCACAAGAAAGGTTGCACCAGCAAGGGTGTCTGGTCTCGTTGTAAAAACATCAATAAATCCTCCTTTTTCTTTGGGAAAGCTGATAATCATTCCTTGTTTTTTTCCAATCCAATTGTGTTGGGCGGTTTTGACGCGCTCACTCCAGGTAAGTTGATCAAGATTAGCAAGGAGACGATCTGCATACTCGGTAATACGAAAGAACCACTGTTCTAATTCTTTTTTGATAACGGTTGTGCCACAACGCTCACATTTTTCATCAATCACTTGTTCATCAGCAAGAACTGTTTTACAAGAAGGGCAAAAATTGACTAAGGAAGTTTTGCGGTAAGCAAGGCCAGATTTAAAAATTAATGTAAAGAGCCACTGTGTCCATCTATAATAAAGTGAGTCAGAGGTCATCAGCGTTCTTGTCCAATCATATCCATGTCCGAGGCTTTTCATTTGTCGAGCATAATTGGCTGTGGTTTTTTCCATAAGAACAGTGGGGTGAATGCCGGTTTTCAGGGCGAAGTTTTCAGCGTGCATACCAAACGAGTCATACCCTATTGGTTGAAATACTGCTTTACCTTGTTGCCTCATAAACCGACCGTATACATCACTTCCTGTTGAGGAAAAAGCATGCCCAGCATGCAATCCCTCACCTGAAGGGTATGGAAACATCCAAAGATTGTAAAAGGCGTTTTCTTTTCTTACTTGCGATAGCTTATCTGGAAAATGCACTTTGTTTTTTAACCAAAAATTCTGCCATTTGGGTTCAATATCAACGTGATTATAACTATTTTTATTTTTGTCCATCTAAATTAGTATTCTAGTTTACCAAAGGAGTGAAAACAAGCATATATGGCAAATTCATCATATATTTGGGCTGATTTAGTGATAGAAGTCTTTAGCATTTAATAGACCTAAGTGCTAATACGTTTTATTTACCTTATAATATATGTTTTCGCTATTTAAAAATATCGACGTTATCTCAAGTTTTTTAAAGCATTAACAATTAATTGTTTAAGAAAGCATCTCGTCATCCTATGTAACAGTATTAATATAAAAAATATGTTAATTATTCTCCGCATGTTTCGTTTTTGCCTTATATTTATAGCGCTTTTTACCTTATTATTCGTGCGTTAATATTTTATATACTTTGTTATATGATTGCCTATCTCGAATAAATAATTATATATTTACCTGAACTCATTATGCGGAAATCGAATTATTAGGCTGTGTGAAAATACGATATTTGTGTCCAGGGTATTTAATCCTTTTTTGGGAGAAAGTTGGTTATTGACTCGTTTAAGTACTATTGTCTATTCTTATTTATATATTTGTGTATTTCGTGTAATTTAAGCTCAAACAGCTTTTAACGCAAATATACTAACTGCCAAAATGGAAAATTCATTAATTAATAGTTTTATTAAGCATCTGGAGTTTGAAGGGTATAAACAATCTACACTAAAGAACTACCGATCAGATCTTTTAGGTTTTTATAGTTTCTTTAGGCAGACTAGACCGACTAGTGGACTTATCCCCTCACAGGATAGTGCAAATGCCTACAAAAATTATTTGATTGAGGGCGGTAAAGCTTTGTTTTCGATTAATAGAGCCCTGAGTACACTTCGAAAATATTCTTTGTATTTAAAGGATTATTTATATGCTTCTGAAAATTTTATGACCGGGATTGGGAATGTTGTTCTAGTTAATGAACCTGAAAATGATTTAATTGGGAGATTTGAAAAATTTTTAAGCTTAAAGAAGATTAAGAAAAATACTATTCGAAATTATAAGTCTGACATCAAACATTTTTTGAGCTGGTTTAGATATAAAACAGGTATGGCGTTTTCAAGTGAGAGATTTGAGGAGAGATTAATTGAGGAATACAAACAGTCTCTTTCTGATATTCCTTTATTTACAGCAAGAAGACGATTGTCCAGCCTTAACCAGCTTGGGTTGTGGCTAAAGCCTAGGGTGATAGCAGACTCACCAAAAGCTGAGAGTGGTTTGGTGTGGCGACCGACACTTATTCTGGCTTCGCTTATTACCATAGTTGCGATACAAAGCGTGCTTCTTAGTGATTCAAGACAAGCCCTGGGCATTACTAAAGAGGGGTCAAGCTACAAACTAGAAAAGGGGTTGAATTATAGAGTTGAAAATATATCTAAACTATATCCCCAGGCTGCTTTTGAGGTACAAGCAAAGGATTTGACAGTTGACGTGGGAAAAGGTTTGCCACTCGTTAAAAAGAAAGACGAGGGTTCGTCCTTTGATTTAATGGTATTAACAAATCAAGTTAATAATTCAGATGAACCATCAGAGCTGTTTTATCAGAAGGATGAACAATCAGTATTGTTTTATCAAGAAAAAGGACGGGGTGTGATATCAGCTGGCGAAACTAGTGCTTTTATATATTCAGAGACACTTGAAAATGATTCCTTTATATATGTTACCCCTAACAGTTCAACAAATAATCAGATTTTAATTGTTGAAAACTTGGGTAAAGGATTTTTCCGAGTATTTATTGATAAGCCGTTTGACAAAAATATTTTATTTAGTTGGATCATTACAAAATAATAGTAATATATCTTTCTATATATTTTTATATATAGATATACTCATTGTCTCTATTAAGTAAGTATTGACAACACTAAAAATAATCATTAAAACTTTAAAGCAGATGGAAAAATTATTAGAAAAAGTAGAAACAATATTAATTTATGTTTTGGTGGTTTTTGTTCCTTTGGCAATATTACCAGTGTTCCCCGACTTCTTCTTAACTCCAAAGTTAGTTGGTCTTACATTTATAGTTGGCTTATTATTATTAATTAAACTTGTAAAAACATTTAATCGTGGATCTCTCTCTTTTACAGTTGGTTCCTTTGATTTCCCTCTTTTGATTTTGGCTGGTGCTTATGTGGCAAGTGGAATTTTGAATAGTTCAAATCGAATGGAAGCGTTTTTTCTGCCTGGTACAGGAACTATAATGGTTTCCAGTATTCTTGTTTATTTTTTTGTAAATCAGTTATCTGATGAGATTAAAAGAAGAATAGGGTTTCTTTTATATATAGATGGAATATTAGTTTCTTTGGTAAGTTTGTTGGTTGCTGCTGGAGCGTTTTCCGCAATGTCCAATTTACCGGCAATATTTAAGCTGGCTGATTTTAACACTCTGGGGGGTAGTTTGGCTGTTTTGGTCTTTTTAGTAACAATCATACCGTTTGGAATAGATATGATGAGGTCTGAAAAGGATCTTCTTTATCGAGCACTCCAGGGAGTTAGTTTATCACTCGTAGTTTTTGCAATTGTTATTTCTGTATTAAACATAACCCCAGGAAAGCCAGCTTCACCCAAACTTCCAAGCCTTAACACCTCGTGGGTTGTAATGATTGATTCACTTAAGGCTGATCCCCTTTTGGGAGTTGGTGCAGGGAACTATTTAACAGCTTTTAATCAATACAGACCGTTTACATATAATAGTACTGATTTATGGAGAGTAAGATTTCAGACTGCAAGAAACTTTTATATGACAGTGGCAACTGAAGCTGGGTTAATTGGTTTATCTACTCTATTTATCTTAGGTTACTTAATAGTTAAAGAAGTATCTAAATACTCCAATAAAGAAATGAAGCTGGTTGGGTGGACAAAAAACAACCGTGCTCATTTGAGTAGTCTTATTATTCTTGTGATTTGGTTGGCAATTTTTCCAGGAAACATTGTTTTTGTGTTTTTGTTAACAATTTTACTTTCCCTAAATTCAGAGTCAGTCAAAATAAATTTGGGAGCTTTGGGAGCTTCTTTAAATTCCGGGAGTAAAAGTGGTAATTTTGCGGCAAAGTTGCCAGTGATTGTTGTAACCTTGCCGGTTTTGATTGCTCTTTGTGTGTTTAGTTTTTATGGTGTTAAATCGGTAAGGGCAGAATATTTTTTCAAAAAATCCATGGATAGCCTTGCTAAGGATGACGGAGGTGGTGCTTATAATTTCTTGGTAAAAGCAATTTCTGAAAGTCCGTATATTGATCGTTATCATACAGCTTATGCACAGCTGAATTTGGCTCTGGCAAACTCAGTTGCAAGCAGTAAAAAGGAAATGTCTGATGAAGAGCGTGCTACTGTTACACAATTAATTCAACAGGCGATTCGCGAAGGCAAGGCTGGAGTTACCCTAAATCAACAAAGAGCTGTAAATTGGGAAACACTTGCCAGGATATATCAAGCAGTGATGCCTCTAGCCGAGGGAGCTGATCAGTTTGCAGTTGATTCTTTTAGGCAGGCAATTGCACTTGACCCCTTAAACCCTGATTTAAGAATTGCTCTTGGTGGAATATTTTTCTCAGTAAAAGATTATGAAAGCGCATCAAGAATATTTGAATTGGCTGTAGCTGCAAAACCAGACTATGCCAATGCGCATTATAACTTTGGCTTTACACTTAAAGAACTTGGAAAAACAGAGGCTGCACTTGCCGAAATAAAGGCAACACTGTCCTTGATTGAAGACAAAAGCTCAAAGGATTACGAACTTGTTACTCAGGTAATTAAAGAATTGGAAGAGAAAAAGAAAACTGAACAAGTCAAAACTGAACAAGGTGAAAGCTTAAGCTTGCCACAACAGCAGGGTAATAACACAATTACACCTCCTCTTGAGCTACCAAGCGATGCCAAACCACCCGCAACTGAACCCCAAACAACTGATTCTGTCCCATCTCCTACCCCATTGCCATAACTCTACTCTTAAAAAAAGTGAGTTTTCTTGAAATAAATATATGTGCGCGTGCGAGTTTAGGGATTTAAATAATAGAGAATTTCAGTAACTATATCTTCAAGCGAGGTATTGCTTTTTACCAGGACTTTTTGCACACCACTTGGAATGGAGACTGGATCAAGATTGGTGAGCACTATGACAGGCAGATTAAGATGTTTGTCATGAAGCTGGTTTAGAAATTCATGTCCATCCATGTTGGGCATTAAAATATCAAGAAGAATAAGATCAACAGAGTTATATGTCAAAAGTTTTAAACCTTCTTTGCCATCTGATGCTTGAAGAGTTTTAAAACCTAGGGTGTTGAGTTTCTTGGCAAGGATGGTTGAAAGTTTGTTTTCGTCCTCAAGGATAAGAATTGTTTTCATTATCTTTAGGCTGCTAATTTCTGCTTTATTTTTTTAACAACATCATTAATATCCCAGTTGGTCTTTATCAGATAATCAGAAACTCCCTTGTCTTTAGCCAGTGATGCTTTTGTTTCATCGCTTAAGTTTGAGAGAATGATTACTTTAGCGTTTTTACCCCATTCGTCTTTGCGTAAGGCATCAAGAACACTAATTCCATCCATCAGCGGTAAAATGATATCAAGAAGGATTAGATTGGGCTTAGTTTCAAGAGCTTTTTTTAGTCCCTCTTCCCCACTTTCTGCCTCAAGAGTTTGATAGCCTTCGTTTTTAAGTTTTTGCGCTAGAGCCTGACGGATAAGAGATTCATCCTCAACAATAAGGATTGTTGTTTTGTCGGCCTGCATAGCTTGATTATTTACCTAAAAGCAACTAGTTGTAAAGATTCAATCTTTTTTCAGATATATTTTTGTTACACTTAATTATATGAAGGTAAGAGGCAAAATATATTTCATATTTTTTGTTCAATTTGTGGTTGCATCAGTTGCCATAGGTATGATCATTAGTTTAAGTATTTTTGTGAACACAAAAACTGAGATTGTGTTGATTCAAAGTCTAACCGCTGTTGTTGCAGCAATGATAGTTTTGATTATTGGGTATGTGCTAGCAACAAGGCTTGGCAATTCAATTGAAAAATTATCAAAGGATTTGGAGAAGTTCAGATTAGCGGTTGAAAATACTTCTAATCATATTGTTATTACTGACGCCGAGGGAACTATTTTGTATGCCAATCCAGCAGTTGAGGCAGTTACAGGTTTTACTATTTCTGAGGTAATAGGAAAAAAGGTCGGTTCAAAAGAACTTTGGGGAGGACAAATGGAGAAAGAATTTTACAAAAAGCTTTGGCAAACAGTAAAAATTGAAAAAAGGCATTTTGAAGGTGAGATTAGGAATAAGCGAAAATCGGGTGAAATATACATAGCTGTGACAAAAATTGATCCAATTATTAATGCAGATGGTGAAGTGGTTTTCTTTGTTGCAGTTGAGCGGGATATTACAAAAGCAAAGGAAGTAGATCGCATGAAAACAGAGTTTATTTCTCTAGCTTCACACCAACTTCGTACTCCTCTGTCGGCAATGAAGTGGTTTTTGGAAATGCTCCTTGGCGGTGATGCTGGAGCATTAAACCCTGAGCAGAAGGATTTTGTAAAGAAAATAAATGAATCAAACGAGCGAATGATTGATCTGGTTGATGGACTTTTAAATGTTTCAAGGATTGAGTCTGGCAAAATTATAGTTGAGCCCGTCTTGACAGACTTAAAAGAACTAATTAACGAGGTTTTGGTGGAACTTGAATCGAAATTGCAGGCGAAAAAACAAACAGTACTACTGAATATGGGGAATAATTTGCCACAGATTAATCTTGATCCCAAATTAACTCGAAGTGTATATCTTAGTTTATTGACTAATGCGATTAAATATTCACGCCACGGCAGTGAAATACAGCTTATTATTACAAAAAATGAAAATGAACTTATTTCTCGGATCACCGACAAAGGCTATGGTGTTCCTAAATTTGAGCAGAAAAAGATGTTTGATAAATTTTTTAGAGGTACAAACATCGTGCAACAAGAGACCGATGGAACCGGCTTGGGTTTATACTTAGCAAAGATGATTGTGCAATCATGGGAAGGCAGAATATGGTTTGAAAGTCAAGAAAATAAGGGGACAACTTTTTGGTTTACCCTTCCTTTGAGCGGCGTAAAACCGAAAAAAGGAGTTGTTACAATCGACAGTTGATCTTTACTTGTCAAACAAAATGTCAGTTTTGACATTTTGTTTTAATATGACTATATTCATATTATGTCAGATTCAAGAAAAAAAATATTGGTAGCTGAGGATGATGATTTTTTAGCTAGTGCGTACAGCGTTAAATTGGTAAAAGAAAATTATGAGGTTCGAGTAGTGAAAGATGGTGAGGCAACAATCCAAGCCTTAACTGAATTCTCCCCTGATTTACTTCTTCTGGATCTTGTGATGCCTAAAAAGGATGGGTTTGCGGTTCTTCAAGAAATGCAGACCAGCGGATTAACAACAAAAATCCCAGTTCTTGTTACTTCAAATCTGGGACAAGCTGAAGACAAAACTAAGGCACTTGGACTTGGGGCTAGGGATTATATTGTGAAGAGCGATTCTTCACTGGAAGATATAATGAAAAAAGTAGCTGAGATGTTGAAATAATATTCTTTTTGTGGACTCACCGGGAGTCGAACCCGGAATTCACCCATGCGAAGGGTGTGGTATGCCATTTACCTATGAGCCCCGATTCGAAAATCGCATATATTATACCAAATCGGCGGATTTATGAGCTTTGACCATTAATTCTTTGAGTGATTTTTCTTCAATGTATTTATCTGGATTTGAGGTGAGACAGCCACCAGAAAGATCAGTGGTTCTTCGACCAAAAGGTAACGTTGGATCATTTTCTCCAAAGGTAACCACAAAAAATAAATTATCAGTGATTCTAAATGTTCCGTAACCGATTTTTCGATTGCCGGCAATAAAACCAGGGTCTGATTCGATAACATCAGTTTTTTCTTTGATGGGTGGGTTTGGAACGCTTGAGCTATTATCATTTACCAAACCATACCAAACTTTCCTGGCTTCGTCTCCTGAAAGTGGTCTATGGATTTCTTTTTTGTTTCTAAAAAACGTGGTTTTCTTCTCCCTACTGTAAGCAACTGATTTAAGTTTACGTGCAAACTTTGGGTCTTCACTTTGCATCACTTTGAGTATGCTCTCAATCCTTTGATTCTCAATTTCTCTTTGTGTTGGTTTTTGTTCATCTTCTTCGCCCATTTTCTGTGGTAGATAATATTATTGCAACACATTTAATGGGCTTAGGAAAGCACCATTCTTTCGAATTTCAAAATGTAGATGTGTTCCTGTTGAGCGACCGGTAGATCCCATTTGACCAATAGCATTGCCTCTGGCAACAGTCTGGCCTGGAACAACATAGATCTTGGATAGATGCGCATAGAGTGTCTGGAAGCCATTACCGTGATCTATGACTACACGATTGCCGTATCCATAGCCATCAAGCCAGCCTGCGATAACAACAGTACCAGAATCAGCTGCAAGAATGTTGGGGGCGGCACGATTGGCAATATCAATACCTTTGTGATACCAGTAGAAGTTTTGGGTAATTGTTCCTTGAGCTGGCCAGGCAAAGCTGCCACTGGCAACAACAGTACCGGCATCTGGTGTAACCTGGCGAATTCTTCCGCCTGAGGTTGGAATGCTTGCAGGCATTACCCCATCAGGGACAATTACCAGCTGGCCAATAGCAAGCTCAAAAGTTTCGTCGTTTGTGAAGGTATTATATGGAAAATCAACGATTGCCTGTGGTGAAGTATCGTATTTTTTGGCAATTGAATAAACGCTGTCCCCTTTTTTCACTTTGTGAGAAATGCCGGTGACCGGCAAAATTGTTAGTACTTGGCCTACTTTAATGCGGTCGCGAGAAAGATTGTTTTGCCAGCGAAGTGTATCTTCAGAAATACCAAACTTAGACGAAATACTACTAACAGTGTCCCCATCTTGAACTTCGTATTCCACAATATCTCCACGTGATTTTTCAGAAAAAATAGTGGAGGTAGAGAGATTTTCAGTTGAGGCTGAAAGAACTTGTGAAGGAGAGGGGATTTTCCAGGGGTCAACAGCATTTTGGGGAAACTCCTCGGCAATGATGGGTGCAATCATTACGCCAAAAGCAGTGATACCTGCCATGCCTGAATGCATGAGCCGACGAGCCAGCTTTCCTCTTTGGCGGTAAAGGGCTGAAACAAAGGTGTTTTTACCTTTTTCAAAACGACTAAAATAGGTATGAAAAATGTCTGCAAAATAGTTTCCTAGTTCTAGGGAAAACTGTTTGAAGTCTTTTCCAAAAGAAGAAACAAATTGCTTGGTTTTTTTCATTTGGTAGTGGCAAGACACAAGATACCATGTGAAAGGTGTGAAGACAAGTTTTCGTATTGTGTAAACACATATGGGACACTTCCAGCTAAAATAACGCTCTGGTCTGGAGGTGAAACTAAT
>Ga0156492_118_pt7 | contig 21696 bp, 21 predicted proteins | sample RifOxyB1_FD_110639 | JGI IMG/M metagenome (GOLD analysis project Ga0156492, IMG submission 110639) | Candidatus Woesebacteria bacterium RIFOXYB1_FULL_38_16
TTACCCGGTCTTGAAGCAATGATGTCGGGGACAATTGCGCTTGTGTCAGATATACCTGTGTTTCATGAGGTTTATAAAAATCAGGCAATTTACTTTAACCCGTATGATTTTTCTGCGATTGCCAAGGCAATGGGTAGTGTAGTTGAGATTGATAAGCTAAAAAGAAAACAAATAATTACAAAAGGCATTTCTTTTGTAAAAGGATATTCGTGGGAGAAAATGGCAAGTGAGACTTTAGAATTATACAAAAGGGTAAGAGACTAATTTTAAGGTACAATGCAGGCATATAGCAATCTCAAAACGAAATGACATATTTCGTTTGGCTTGATATATAGTAATTCCTAGTTTGCCAAACAAAATGTCAAAAACTAACATTTTGTTTTAATATGACTATATGAAAGTCGCGATTGTTTACGATCGGGTTAATAAGTGGGGGGGTGCTGAGCGTGTGTTGTTGTCACTTCATAAGATGTTTCCTGATGCCCCTTTATATACTTCTGTATACGATGGAGAAAAGGCTGATTGGGCAAGGGTTTTTTCTCGTGTAATCCCAAGTTTTTTGCAAAATATTCCCTATGCAAAATATAATCACGAAAAATTGGCACTTTTGATGCCAATTGTGTTTGAGAGTTTTTGTTTTGATCACTTTGATTTAGTGATATCTGTAACGAGTGAGGCGGGAAAGGGGATACTAACTTCATCTAAAACAAAACACATATGTTATTGTTTAACTCCTACAAGATATTTATGGAGTGGGCATGGCGACTATTTTCGAAATAAATATTTAAGGATTTTGTCGCAACCGGCGATTTCTTATCTTAGAAAGTGGGACATAGCGGCTAGTCGTAGACCAGATGTAATGATTGCTGTTTCCTCTGTTGTTCAAAATCGAATCAAGCAATATTACGACAGGGATTCGGTTGTGGTTCATCCTCCTGTAGATTATTTGAATTTTAGTGATAGCAATAAAAAAAAGAATAAAGATTATTACCTTCTGGTTTCAAGGCTCGTTCCTTATAAGAGGAATGATCTTGCAGTGAGGGCGTTCAACGAACTAGGATTACCACTTGTTGTGATAGGGGAAGGGGTAGAGGGTCAAAAGCTTAAGAAGATGGCTCGAGATAACATACGATTTATTTCTAGGGTAAGCGATGAAGAGTTGGGGACATGGTACCTGGGAGCGAAGGCACTGATTATGCCACAAAGTGAAGATTTTGGGCTAGTGGCGGTTGAAGCTCAAGCATACGGAGTACCGGTTGTCAGTTATGCTGATAGTGGTGTTCGTGATATTGTAATTGAAGGAGAAACAGGATATTTTTTTGACAAGCAAGAGGTTGGCAGTATAATGAAAGCACTAAAAAAAACTGAAAATATGGAGATGAATCCACGTTTGATTAAAAACAACTCAAAGAGATTTAGTTTTGACAACTTCACTGAAAAATTGCTAAAGATTATTAATAATGACTGAAAAATATAAAGACCATTTGTATGCTTTGGTTTTTTGTGGAGGGGGAGGAACTCGTTTGTGGCCATACTCTACACAGGATAAGCCAAAACAGTTTATTCATATATTTAATAAGAAAACTTTAATTAGGCAGACGTTTGAGCGTTTAACACCACTTCTTCCAATAGAACGGATTTGGATTGTTACTGTCCCTGATTATGTGGATGAGGTAAAAGAGGAATTAACAGAAATTCCAGTTGATCAAATTTTAGTCGAACCAGCAAGACGAGACACTTTAATGGCTGCTGGGCTTGGTGCGGTTGCAATTCAAAAGAAGGATCCGGATGCAATTATTGCGAATATTTGGTCTGATCAAGTGATTGGTGAGCCAGTTTTGTATCGAGAGTCTCTGCTTGTTGCGGCCAAGACTGCAGTGGAAACAAATGGTTTGGTTACAACAGGATTGAAGCCGGCATATGCGCATCCAGGACTTGAATATGTGAAAAAAGGTGATTTAGTGAAGTCCTTAGGGAAAACTCATGTCTACAAGATGGCGAAAATGATTGAGCGTCCTTCAAGATCGGGTGAGGACCCTAAAAAAGTTGCTTCGGACAAGGATAATCTTTGGAATGTGGGACTGTTTGTTTGGACAGTAGATACATTTTTAGAGATAGTGAAGAAAAATTCGCCAAAAGTGTTTCAGAGCTTAAGCAATATTTCAAAACACCTTGGAAAAAGTGGTGGTCGTGAAATGATTGTGAAAGAATATGAGAAAGCTGAAAAAATGCAAATTGATATGCCTATTTCTAAAAATATGAATAATGCCTACGTTGTTGAGGGTCATTTCGATTGGATAGATGTGGGAGATTTTAAAGTAATGTGGGATATTGGTAAAAAGGATGAACAAGGCAATGTTTTTGAGGCGCTCAATGGCGGTGAATGGATTGATTACAACACAAAGAATAGTCTGATTATTTCAGAGGGAAAAAGGATTGTGGCAACTGTGGGTGTAGAAGATCTGGTGATTGTTGCGACTGATAATGCAGTACTGGTTACCAAAAAATCTAGTGCACAGGACGTAAAGCAAATTGTTAATCAATTGAAAGAATTAAAGAAAGATAAATATTTGTAATTACTCTGCCTAAATATGAGTTATGAAACAATAAAAAGAGTGATGGATGTGACAATCGCATTTTGTTTGATTGTCATTTTTTTACCAGTAATGTTGACGGTTGCGGTTTTAATACTTTTAACTTCAAAGGGTCCAATTTTTGCAGATACTCCTAAAAGAGTTGGAAAAAATGGAAAGAAGTTTTTTGCTTATAAATTCCGTTCGATGATTGTTAATGCTCATACAATTTTGCAAAAAGATCCTAAATATAAAAAGTATTTAAAAGAGCTGAAAGAAGGGGGGAATTATAAGATAATGAATGATCCAAGAGTAACGCCGATTGGGAGATTTATTCGTAAGCACTCAATTGATGAAATACCACAACTTCTTAATGTGTTAAAGGGAGATATGAGTATTGTGGGACCAAGACCTTATTATCCAGATGAGCTCGAGCATCAAAAGAAAAAATTTCCAGGTACTGAAAAATATGTAAAGGATATGCAGACTGTTAAGCCAGGTATAACTGGTTATTGGCAAGTAACAGGAAGAAGTAATGTGAAATTTGATGATAGAATTGAGATGGATGCGTTTTATGCCAGGAAAAAATCAATTCTTCTTGACATTCTGATCCTTCTTAAAACCCCATGGATTATGATTTCTGGAAAAGGTGCTGTGTAGTGTATACTTTATATTTATAACAAATTCAAACAAAATGAGTGATCTTGATATTCCTCAGATTAAACCGACTGAAGAAAAAGGTTTTGAAAAAATATCTTTGAATGATAGTATGGCAAATACTGGAGTGGGAATAAAGAGTGTACAGGAAGAGAGACGGTTTTCTTCAAAAGATGAAAATGAAGCAGAGAGCAAACTACAAAAAATGACAAAAAAAAGAATAAGAATCGGTTTAAAAACAAAATTACTGTTTGGAATACTGGGGATAACTTTGCTTCTTTTTTTGATTGGAATTGCTGTTCCAGGATTTTTTGTATACAAGTCAGCAATAAATTTGGTTGATTCGGCAAAAGAAGTGAAAGCGTCGGTTGAGTCGCAGGATATTGAAAAGATTGAGAGCGAAATAAAAGTATTTAAAAAAGATTTACTGGGATTTGGAAAGACTTACAATTTATTATCCTGGACGCAATTTGTGCCAGTAGTGGGAGGATATTGGAAAGATGGTAGATCGTTTATTAAAGCTGGTGAATACGGGATTGAAGCGGGAGAAGTAGTAATTGAAACAATCAAACCATATGCGGATATTATTGGTTTTGCAGGAGCTGGGTCTGAACAAGCACAGAGTGGAGAGGAAACTGCAAATGACAGGATTGAATTTATTGTCCAAACAATTGAAGATGTTCTTCCTAAAATGGACGAGATTGGTGGTAAAGCGGAATTGGCAAAGGCAGAAATTGATAAGGTTGATACTAGTCGTTACCCAGAAAAGCTGATGGGAAGAGAAATAAGATCAAATCTGGAAAAGGTTGTTGATATGGCAGAGGAGGCTACTTCGTTTATTTCTGAGAGCAAACCTTTAATGGAGGTTGCTCCACATCTTTTAGGAATTGATGGTGAGCGCACTTATCTGGTGCTTTTCCAGAATGATAAAGAGCTTCGCCCAACTGGTGGTTTTATCACTGCCTATTCGATTATGAAAGTGAAGAATGGGAAGTTTCAACCAGTGAGTTCGAGTGATATTTATAGCCTGGACAATAATTACAAGGCAAGTGTGAAAGCGCCTGACGTTTTTGAAAAATATTTGAAAGGGCCATATATTGTTTCTGATTACTATCGTCTTCGAGACATGAATTGGTCACCTGATTTTAAGGAAAGTATGGATCTCTTTGTAAGAGAATCTGGGAAGGCTGGGATTAAGGATATTGATGGCGTGATTGCAGTTGATACCCAAGTATTAGTATATATTTTGGATGTAATTGGACAGATTGGTGTTCCTGGATATGGAAATTTTAGTACTGCAATAGATGAGCGATGCAATTGTCCAAATGTGATTTATGAGCTTGAGAGTTTTGCGGATGTAGAGGGTCCTGTGGTGTGGAGTGAGAATGAACCAGGAAAGATTGTTTTCGCGCCACCAAATTATGATAATAGAAAGAAAATTGTTGGTCCTCTTATGAACTCTATTTTGAGTAATGCCATGGGTCAGGAAAAGGCAAAACTACCAAAATTGTTTTTGGCTGGTTGGAACTCAATTATTGAGAAGCATGTTTTGATGTATATGCTTGATAGCGAGGCGCAAGCTGGAGTTGAGAAGTTTAATTTGGCAGGGAGAGTACTTCCTTATGAAGGAGACTACTTGTTTGTGAATGATGCTAATCTTGGCGGGAGAAAATCAAATATGTATGTGGTTCAGGAGGCTTTGCAGGAAGTTGAAATTTCAAGAAACGGTGAGGTAACAAAGACCTTAACTTTAACATATAAAAACCCACAGGATTACGATGGATGGTTGAACTCAGTACTTCCTAATTGGAATCGAATTTATGTTCCTCTGGGGAGTGAGCTTATAAGTGCCGAAGGGTATGATGAGAAAGGTGAGACTTACGAAGAGTTTGGGAAAACAGTTTTTTCGGGTGGATTTGAGCTTAGACCTCAGGGAGTGAAAAAGATAGTTGTAAAGTATAAACTTCCGTTTAAAGTGAAGGACGAATACAAAATTTTGATGCAAAAGCAGCCAGGGCTTGATGGACCGCTTTATACAGTAGAGGTTGGAAAGAGAATTGAGGAAATGTTTTTGAAGAGTGATAAAGAGCTGAAATTCAAAATCTAGACGTGAATTTTGGAACTTACAAAGGCGAGGCAATTGTACTTAGTAGAAAAGACTTCTCTGAAGCGGATAGAATATTGACTGTTTATTCAAAAGAATTTGGAAAGCTAAGTCTTTTGGCAAAGGGGATAAAGAGGCCAAAGAGTAGAAAAAGAGGTAATTTGGAGGTATTTAGTCAGATTAAGTTTTTAGCTGCAAAAACAAAAGGACTGGGGATTTTGGTTGAGGTTGCGCTGATTGAATCATTTTCCTATCTTCGAAAAGATCTAAAAAGAATGGCTCTGGCTTATTATGTTATTGAGGTTATAGGGAGAATTACGAATTACGAGGAAAGAAACGAGAGATTATACGAACTTCTTGTGAAGTATTTTGGAAAAATTGAAAATGAGGAGGGTTTATTAAAATTAAGAGAGAGTTTTATTTTTGATCTTCTGACACTTTTAGGATATTGGCCAAAAGAGAAAACACTTGTTAATTCTGATCAGGTGCTTGAACAAATTATTGAGCGAAAAATTAACAGCAAGATTGTTGGGAAGAGAATTCTTACTTAATTTTATTGGTATATCAAGATTAAAATAATACAGACATCTTATTTTGAACTTGCTATAATAGCTTTATGAGTAGTTTAGAGCAGATTGTTAGTTTGGCAAAAAGGCGCGGCTTTATATATCCAGGAAGTGAAATATACGGTGGACTTGCTAATACATATGATTATGGTCCTTTGGGTGTGGCGCTCAAGAAAAATATTAAGGATTACTGGTGGAAGAGATTTGTTTTAACTTCTGAAAATATGTACGGCCTGGATGGGGGAGTTCTTTTAAATTCAAAAGTTTGGGAAGCCTCAGGACACATTGAGAATTTTACAGATCCTTTGGTGGAATGTAAGAAATGTCACAAAAGATTTCGAGCAGACCAACTTGAGGAAAAGAAAAAATGTCCTGAATGTGGCGGAGAATTGACTGAACCCATGTCTTTTAATGGAATGTTTAGAACAAACATAGGGGCTACTGAGGAAAGTCGGAATATTGCCTATTTGAGACCTGAGACTGCACAGGCAATTTTTATTAATTTTAAAAATATTCTAAATTCTTTTTCACCAAAATTACCCTTTGGAATTGCTCAAATTGGAAAAGCTTTTAGAAATGAAATTACTTTGGGATATTACGTTTTTCGAATGCTTGAGTTTGAACAGATGGAGATTGAATATTTTATCAACGAAAGCGATTGGGAGAAAACATTTGTATTTTGGCAAGGGGAAATGCTTGATTTTGCAAAGGAAATTGGGATTAATACAAAAAAACTTAAATTTAGAGAGCACGATGCTTCTGAGCGTTCCCATTATTCAAAAAGGACAACTGATTTGGAATATGAATTTCCAGTTGGTTTTAAAGAGCTTTATGGACTTGCTTATCGAACAGATTTTGATTTGAAGAATCATTCAAAAGCTTCTGGAGTGGATTTAACATATCTTGATAGTGCAACTGGTGAGAGATTTTTTCCCCATGTGATTGAGCCTTCATTTGGACTTGATAGAACAATACTGCCGGTTTTACTTGATGCTTATAGCGAGCGAGATGGAAAAGTAGTACTTAAACTTAGTTCTAAGATTGCACCCATTAAAGCTGCTGTTTTTCCACTGCTTGCTAATAAGCCAGAGTTAGTTGAGAAGGCAAGGGGAATATATAAAAAATTACTAAGTGAGTTTCCAACTGTTTGGGACGCCAGGGGAAATATTGGAAAAAGATATGCCAGTCAGGATGAGATTGGAACACCTTGGTGTATTACAGTTGATTTTCAGACACTTGAGGATGATACAGTAACAATGAGGGATCGGGATACAGGAAAGCAGGAGAGGATAAAAACAGAAAATTTGGTAGAAAGAATTCAGATGAGTTTTGCGAGTTGAGGTAGTGCTTTTCTCTCCTCAGGTTTTAAGTTAAGTTTCAGAGCTTGGTCAATGGTTATCCACTGAAAGCTGTCGTGTTCTTCAGATAATATAACTTCTGTACTGTTTTCGACTTGGCAAATACTTATTAATATTACATATGGAAGTCCTTGGTATGGACCTTTGTCAATAATATAGCCATCAACGTATGCCAAGGGGTGAGTTGGTTTAATCGTTAGTTTAGTTTCCTCGAAAACTTCGTTGTGAAGAGTTTGCCAGATATCTTTATTGCTCTCCAGTTTTCCGCCGGGTAATTCCCAAGCGCCTGGCATATAGCGGTCGGTGCTGGAGCGTTGAACCAAAAGAATTAAATTATTGTTTTGGATGAGGGCTCGATGGACAAGAACAACTTTGGGACGGGGTTCGCGTTCTTTTTCTTTATCCATTCGTGAGAGTATAGCATAGAAGAATTGGCTGGAGTTAAACCCGGTCTTGACTTTGATGTTTTTTAAATGCAAGAATGGGATTGAACATGAAAAAATATTGGCCAATTGGGTTGTTTGTACTGGGACTGGTTATACTTGGCCTGGTGTATTTTTTTGTGATTCGAACAAAAGGGGATAAAAGTACGGTTTTGGAAGATGAGGTTGTGGCTGAGATTCCTTTTGAAAAAAGACCGGTTGTCTCCCTTACTCCAACTGAAGATGGTCATTATCTTAAGCTTAAAATTGATTCTTTGGTGGTTGAGGCTGAAAGCCTTGATTATGAGCTTCTTTATCAAACAAAAGCAGGAATTACTCAGGGTGTGCCTGGAATTATTAAAATGAAAGGACAAAAAAGTGCTGAAACAGACCTTCTTCTTGGGAGTGAGTCGTCTGGAAAATTCCGCTATGATGAGGGAGTTGAAGAGGGAACTCTTACACTTCGCTTCCGTGATAGTAAGGGAAAGTTGATTGGGAAACTAATGACTGATTTTCATATGCAAACAATGGTAAGCGAGCTTAATTCTTTGGATGGTAAGTTTACTATGTCACTTTCTGGTAAACAGAACGATTTTGTTATTGTAATGGAAACTTTTGGGGCATACGAGAAACTTCCTGGTAAGCTTTTGGCTGGTCCTTATGGTGTGTTCTCTTCGGGAGATAAAATGGAAGGTGAGGTTAAACTTGAGGGAGTGGTTTATGTTTGGAATAATGGGTGGAAGAAAGCAGAGGGAAGCGTAATGGGTGAGATCTTTGTGGGAGTTGCTTCAGAAGAAAAATAAATACCCTTACAAATAGATTTCTTGTAAGGGTAAGTGTGTGAATTTATTCGTCAAGAATAACGTAGTAAGGCATACCGCCAGGTAATCTACTCCATGCTTCTCTGGGAAGCAATGACTTGACTTTATCAATTGCAAGACCTAGCAGGAAAAGTTGTTCCATAACTGAATGGAGGCCTGTCCATTGGTCACCATTTTTATCTAAGCAAGCGTTTACGAAAGACCAGCCGCCACCAGATGATGCACGAAAAGGTAGAGGAAGCTCGTTGAGCATTTCTACGATGGCATCTCTCTGCTGTTCAAGACGCTCCCGATTGAATCCGACGTTTGTAACGATACCGCGTGCAACAATCGCATCATCGGTATTTTCACCGGGAGTGAATAGCGAACCCATAAAAACTTGAGTCACTCTTTCTGGTGAAAGTAGCTTACTCATCTGAGAATCTCCTTTTTAAATTACGTAAGAAATCTGATAAAGAAAAGGATTTGGGCAATTATATATTTATCGTTATTAAAAGTCAATTCTATAGGATACAGTTCCACAACTTTTGTGTTTAAAAACAACATTTTATTGTCTTGACAAGTGCGTGAAAACATATCACAATGGTGATAAGTGGTGTAAAGTGGTGAATAGAGAGAAATGTTAATTGGACATTACATAACAAAAATTGGCGATAAAAGGCGGATTGCTGTACCTGTTAAGTTTAGGCGAGTTTTGGGGAAGAAAATGGTTGTAGCCAAGTGGTATGAAGGCTGTTTGGTATTAATTTCAGCTGGTAGTTGGCTTGAGCTTATGAAGCGGGTAACAGGAGAAACCAAGATGGTTAGTTTATCTGTTCGAGATATTGACAGATTTATTTTAGGGTCTGCATTTGAACTGACTGTCGATGATCAAGGCCGAGTTTTAGTACCTGAAGTCTTGAGCGAGTATGCATCACTTAAAGAGGATGTCGTGTTTGTTGGACTTGGGGATAGGATTGAAATTTGGTCAAGGGATGAATGGCTAAAGCGAGAGAAACACGTAGCAATTCATGCATCAGAGTTAATGGAGAAGCTGGTAGAGAGTGAGAAATGAAGGAAAAAGGACATCAGCCAGTAATGCTTGAGGAAGTTTGTGAGTATTTGCACATTAAAACACCTGTGAAAACAGAGAAAAAGCCGCGAATAATTGATGCCACATTGGGTGCTGGTGGACATACGTCGGCACTTATTAATCTGGGAGCATTTGTACTTGGAATTGATCAAGACGAAAGAATGCTTGAAATTGCAAAGAGTAATCTAAAACAAACCTGCCTGGCTCTTAACAGTAATGTTGAGAGATGTTTAAAGATTGTTAGAGGTAATTTTCGAGACATTGTAAAAATAGCCCATACATATGATTTTTTTAATGTTGATGGGGTTCTTTATGATCTTGGTGTATCAAGTTTTCATTTTGATAATGATTACCGTGGGTTTTCATTTAAAAATGAAGAAAATCCACTTGATATGAGACTTGGTGGTGCGGATGTTGGGATTAAAGCTTCAGATTTATTAAATAGCCTGCGCAAAGACCAGTTGGTAGAGCTTTTTAACGTTGTATTAGACGGCGGAGCGGCAAGAAGATTGGCAGAGAAAATTGTAAGGGCAAGAGAGGAAAAGCCGTTTGAGAAGGTTGGCGACTTACTTAAGATAATTGAGAATAATAAAAAAAGTAAGATTCATCCCGCAACAAACGTATTTTTAGCTCTTCGTATGGCGGTAAATAGTGAGATTGATAGTCTATCAGCTTCACTGTCGGATGTCCTTGGGCTGTTAAAGCCGGGAGGGCGAATAGTAGTTATTAGTTTTCATTCAGGTGAGGATAAGGTGGTAAAGCATTTTTTTAGGCTGTGGGAAGAGAGTGGATTTGGGAATGTGTTAACCAAAAAGCCGATAACATCAGGTACAAAAGAGTTTGCAGAGAATGCTCGTGCAAGAAGTGCGAAAATGCGTGTTTTTGAAAAAAAATAAAAAGAAATGAGACAAAATCAAGTAGTTAATAAAGAGAATCAAATAAAAAAAAGAGGTAAGGGTTTGGTGTTTATGGGAATTAGTTTTGCGCTTTTAATTGGTACTGTGGTGAGCTCAATTATGGTTTCTTCGAAAGGTAGTCAGCTTGTATTTTTGGAAAATGAAATTCACGAGAGTGTTGAGATGGCGAAAGAGGCAAAATCAAAATTGATTGTTTCAACGGCCTTAACTGAGGTAGCTGTTAAGGCTCACGAGATTGGGATGATAAAGGCACAAAAAACAGTATACTTAACTTCAGAGAATGAGACGATAGCAAGGCTGCCATAACTTAAATGAAATGAGAGTCAGGTTGAAAATTGTAAGTTTTTTCATAGGTCTTTGTTTTGTGGCAATTGTTGCGAGACTGTTTTATTGGCAAGTTATTAAAGGGCGTGAATTTGCAAAGATTGCCAGACAGCAACATTTATCAGGAAATAAACTTATGGCAAGTAGAGGGGCAATTCTGGCTTCGGATGGAAGTTGGCTTGCGGAAACAGTTGATAGTTATTTAGTGTTTGCTATGCGAAATGAATTAACAGAATCAAAACGGGTAGCGGCAAACAAACTAGCACCTTTTTTTGTTTTTGAGGATTTGGAGGAAAAAGACAGGAAAGAAATGGTGTTGAATGAGGCAATGAGAGTTGAGGGGCTACTTGAGAGGGAAGATGCGGTTTGGATACCATTAAAAAATAGTGTTGATGTGGATGTCAAGAAAAATATTCAGGCGCTTGATATTGATGGAATCGGTTTTGATTTGAAGGAGGCAAGAATATATCCTGAAGGGTCGCAGTCAGCCCATATTTTAGGTTTTGTAGGGAAAGATGATGAAGGAGAGAATAAAGGATATTTTGGTTTGGAGGGGTATTATGATTTGACCTTAAAAGGAAAAGAAGGATTTCGGCAAAGGGAAGTTAGTGCGCTTGGAATTCCTTTACTTGGTGGTAATTTGAAAGATGCTCCAGCTATTTCTGGTACCAGTCTTGTTACACATATTGATAAACGTATTCAGGTTTTGGTTGAGGAGACTCTGAAGACTGGTATTGAAAAATATGGAGCTAGTGCTGGGGTTGTTATTGTTATTAATCCTTCAAATGGCGGGGTGATGGCTATGGCGGCGTATCCAAGTTATGATCCAAAGGAATATTTTAAGTATAGTGGTGAGTTTTTTCGAAATCCGATTATTAGTGATTCGTTTGAACCAGGAAGTATTTTTAAGCCGATTGTAATGGCGGCTGGTTTGAATGAAGGGGTAATTGAGTCTGAAACAAAATGCGATATTTGTGATGGACCTGTGAAGATTGATAAATATGAAATTAGCACTTGGGATAATAAATATTACCCTGATTCCTCAATGACTGATGTTTTGGTTCATTCAGATAATGTAGGTATGGTTTATATTGCCCAAAAATTGGGAGTGGAGAAATTATCAAAATACCTTCGAGAGTTTGGATTTGGAAGCCTTACGGATATTGATTTGCAGGGAGAAATGACTCCTGTAATACGGGATGAAAATAGCATGAGCGTGGTTGACTTGGCGACAGCTAGCTTTGGACAAGGAATTGCAGTGACCCCAATTCAGATGGTAAATGCGATTGTGACAGTTGCAAGGGATGGTGTTCCTATTAAACCACAAGTGGTTGATAAATTGATTGCGGAAGGCTGGGAGGAGGATATCAAGCCAATTGAAGGGAAGCGGATAATCTCAAAAAGGACTGCAAATGAATTAACAAAAATGATGATAGCAGCTGCAAAAAAAGGTGAGGCAAAGTGGACAGCGCTTCGTGGATTTAGTTATGCAGGTAAGACAGGTACAGCTCAAATACCAGTTCAGGGTTATTATGATGAGGAGAAAACAATTGCCAGTTTTGTAGGATTTGCGCCTGCTGAAAAGCCGAAGTTTGTGATGCTTGTGACCTTGCGGGAACCACAAAGTAGCCAGTGGGCCAGTGAGACAGCTGCACCTTTGTGGTTTGAGATTGCAAAAGAACTTTTTTCCTATTTTAATATTCAGCCAGAGGATTAGTGTATTTTCTTTGATATATAATGTGAGTGATGAAATTAGAGCTTAAGGGTTTTGTTGGTTTTTACAAAAACAAACTTCATTTAATAGAAGGTATTCTTGCAAATATATATTATGGTTTTCCTAGCCAGAAGCTTAGATTAATTGGCGTTACTGGTACTGATGGAAAGACTTCAACTGTTTGGATGATTTACCATATTTTTAAAAGGGCTGGAAAAAAGGTGGGCTATATTTCAACAGTTGGGTATTTTGTGGGTGGAAAAGAAGGTTATGGTGGTCATCATGTAACAACTCCAAAAAATATCGATTTACAGCGACTTATGAAAGAGGCTGTTAAAAATGGACTTGAATATTTAGTTGTTGAGTCAAGTTCTCATGGGCTTGATCAGCACAGATTGTTTGGTTGTAGATTTGTTGCTTCGGTAATTACGAATGTGACAAATGAACATCTTGATTATCATTTAACCTACGAGAGGTATCTTGCGGCAAAGGCAAAGCTTCTTTGTATGTCTGAGTTGAGGATTGCAAACAAGGAAGACAAAAGCTTTGATTTTCTAAAAAAAGAGTTTCAAGACTTAAAAACTTTTGGGTTGAATGAGAAAAATAAGGCTGACTATAGTTATTCGGATTATCGACAGAGTTTTTTGTTTAAGGAAGGTTACAACAACGCTAATGCAATGGCAGCTTTAGCAGTTTGTTTAGAGCTTGGGATTGAGAAAAAAGTTATTATTGATACCTTGCGTAAATTTTCTTTTCCACCTGGTAGAATGGAGATTGTTCAGACAAAGCCATTTAAAGTTATTATTGATTTTGCACATACGGCTAATGGGTTGTTTCAATTTTTAGGATCAATCAAAAAAACAAAAAAAGGGAAATTAATTCATGTGTTTGGTTGTGCTGGGGAGAGGGATAGGGATAAAAGGTATGAAATGGGTTTTACCTCGGGAAAATATGCAGATGTGATCGTTTTAACAGCTGAGGATCCAAGATCAGAAAAGCTTGGCAGTATTAATAATGAAATAAAAAGAGGTATTAGAAGATCCGGTTTTAAGGGACTTTTGATTGAGGAAGATGATAGAAAAAAAGCAATCTTTAAAGCAATCAAACTTGCTCGAGTGTGTGACATTGTAGTGATAACAGGAAAGGGACCAGAGAAATCAATGAATATTGGTGGAATTGAATATCCTTGGGATGAGAAAAAGGTTGTACTAGACGCACTTTAGTTTGTTAAAGTATGGTGGTACAATTTGATATTGTTGGTTTATTGATAGTGAATGGAGAGAGTAATGAACCAGGATGTTGCACCTTGTGATCTTGGAAAAGGAACTGGTGATGCGTACACCATGGATGCTGATACCAAAGAAGGTGTGTGTATGTGTCAGTCTTATGTTTGCTTGATAGACCGTCAGAATCGTGTTCTAAATCGTCGAACAAAGCAAAATCCAGAAAAGGCTTTTTCCCAACCAGATCGGGAAAAAGAGACATTGGAAATGGTTTCTCTTAGTTTATGAATAACCTGGCCACATATATAAAAAAAAAGTATGTGGCCTTTTTGTTGTTTAAGGAATTGAAAATATTGGTAAAATAGTGAAAATGAGAAGAATAAAAGTTGGTGTATTAATGGGTGGAGAATCAACCGAACACGAAGTGTCAATTATTTCAGGTGAGAACGTGGTTAAGAATTTAGACAAGAGCCGGTATAAGGTGACAAAGTATGTGATACCAAAAAAGGGAGGCTTTAATTTTAATAAGCTTCTTAGGGAGGATATTGTATTTATCGCTTTACATGGAACTTTTGGAGAAGATGGGAGGGTGCAAGGTCTTTGTGAAATGATGAAGGTTGCCTATACTGGTTCGGGTGTTTTGACTAGTGCTTTGGGAATGGATAAACTTCTTTTTAGAAAGGTAATGGATTCATTTGGGATTCTTGTTCCCAAATATATTAGTTTGAACAAAAATGAAGGAGTTTCAAAGCATGAAGTTGAAAAAAGTTTAGGGAAACTACCATACTTTGTAAAACCGCATAATCAGGGATCTTCTGTTGGAGCTTCTGTTGTCAAAAAATGGGAAGATTTAAACAAGGTATTAAAACAAGCATTTAGGTATTCGGAAACAGTGTTAATTGATGAATATATTAGCGGGACTGAGCTTACTTGTGCGGTGATTGGAAATAAAAACCCACGAGCATTACCTTTGATAGAAATTGAACCTTTAAAGGGAAATTTTTTTGATTATAAATCAAAATATGAAAGTGGGGGAGCAAATGAAATTGTGCCTGCCAGAATATCGAGTCAGTTGACAAAGGAAATACAAGAAATTGCTTGTCGGATCTACAGAATACTGGGTTGTCGAGGTTTTTCTAGAATTGATTTTATTGTTCAAAAGGGTAAGCCATATGTTTTAGAAATTAATACAATTCCTGGTTTAACACCGATGTCGTTGTTTCCAAAGGCTGCAAAGAATGCTGGAATAAACTACAGCACTTTACTTGATAAACTAATTAAATATGGGCTGGATAAATAATAGGTTATTGGACTCATGGTTTGGTGGGGGCAAATTGCCTCGGCAGCATTGGCCAAAAAGCATTATTGATTACAAAAAGTGGATTTTTCATCCCCTGAAGAGAAGAGTGGCAAAATATTGGGTATTAATTCTACAAAAAATCTTTGGGATGAGAGTAATTGCAATTACAGGTAGTGCTGGTAAAACAACTACCAAAGAAATGCTTTTCTCAATTTTGTCGCTTGAGGGAGAAGCAATTAGATCTTATGCAAATATAGATCCGGTTTATAACATTCCCACAACAATATTACAGTGTGCATTGGGAACGAAGTATTTAGTTTTGGAAATGGGGGTTGAGTATCCGGGAGAGATTGATTTTTATTGTTGGATTGTGCGGCCGGATGCAGTTGTGATAACGAACATACTTCCAACACATCTTGAGTTTTTTGGGTCGGTACAGGGGGTATGCAAGGAAAAGACAAGATTGATTTATTATCTTTCTGATAAAAAAAACTTGGTACTTAATAGAGATGATCAATATTTAAAAAAAATTAAGTCAAAGGGTATTTGGTTTGGAAAAAAGGGGGATGTTAGGGCGAATAATATTAAGTTTTCACCAGCGGGCAGTAGTTTTGATTTGTGGGTAAATGAACAAATGATTAGTGTAAGTATTCCCATGGTGGGAGAACAATTTGTATTGAACGCTTTGGCGGCGGCTGGTGTTTCTTGCTTGTTTAGAGTTTCTGTTGAAGCAATGAAGAAAGGATTGGCAAATTTTTCAAGGCCAGAGCATAGGATGAGCTTGGTTGAAATAAGAAAGGGAGTGTGGATTATTGATGAAACCTACAATAATAATCCGAGTGCAGCGAGAGCTGCTCTTGAGACTGTGAAGAGGATACAAAAAAAGCAGAGTGTGAATATTGTGTTTGGAGATATGCTTGAGCTTGGTCAACATGAGCTTCGCTATCACCGTGAAATAGGCCGAGTGATTGCAAAACTTAAGCCAATAGTTGTAATAGGCGTTGGGTGTCGTTCAAAGGTTTTGCTAGATGAGATTAAAAAGTTATCTAAGGTAACCCGTGTTTTTTGGGTGAGTGATTGGAGAGGTGTGAAGAATAAGTTGGATCCATTTATGAAAAAAAACTCGCTGACTTTAATTAAGGGATCGAGGTCGGTTGGTTTGGACCGGGTGATTTCACAACTGTTGTGAAAATGAAGAGGACGGTATAATCTAATATAACAGGGATGATGAATTCACCAAGCATACTGCCTTTAGCTTTAGGACTTTCGATTTTTTCGTTTGTAATGACAAGTGTGTTGATTGTGCCGTTTATTGATTTGCTGTTTAAGCTTAAATTGACTAGAAAAAAAGAAGGGGATTTGAGGAGCAGAAAATCGTTATTTGATAAATTGCATGATCATAAAGCAGGTACACCGATAGGTGGAGGAATTTTGATTATTGTTTTGACTACAGTTTTGTTTTTGTTGTTAATGCCTCTGATTTCATATATGGGTGTTGTTGTACAAGCTTCCTTTACATATCTTGAGGAAAGGCTTGTGATTCTTCTTACGTTTGTAGGTTTTGGCCTTATTGGCCTTTTGGATGATGTGGTTAAAATTTTTGGAAAACCAAAAAAAGGTACTTTGGGCTCAATTTTTGGTTTGACAAAGATTCAGAAGTTTAGTCTTCAATTTGTTTTAGCCTTTATTATTTCAGGTCTTTTGTATCGACTTTTAGGCATACATATTTTACATATTCCGTTTTTTAATATAGTTGTTGATTTGGGAATTCTATACATTCCTTTTGCGGCGTTTATAATTATTTTCTTTACAAATGCTTTCAACTTTACTGATGGTCTTGATGGTTTGGCATCAGGACTTCTCATGATTTATTTGTTTGCGTTTGTGTTTATTGCGGCCGGGAGTTTAGATACTCCTTTGTTTATTTTTATCAGCTTGTGGTTGGGTTCGATTATAGCCTTTTTGTATTTTAATGTTTGGCCGGCAAGAATATTTTTAGGGGATGCAGGTGCTTTGGCATTTGGAGCGATGATTGCGGTTGTTGGTTTAATTACAGGGAGTGTAATGAGTCTTTTTGTGATTGGCGGAATATTTGTAGTTGAGGCAGCGTCGTCATTAATTCAGATACTGGGTTGGAAGATTTTAAAAAGGCCAATATTTCCGATTGCTCCAATTCACCACACGTTTTTGGCAATTGGCTGGGAGGAGCCAAAGATTGTGATGCGTGCTTGGCTAGTGGGAGTAATTTTGGCGATTTTTGGTCTTTGGTTAGCAACAATTTAGTGCGACAGTTAATTAGATTTACCAAAAAAAAACATCAAGTAGAAAAAAATACTATACAAGAGAGTAAACAGCGTGGAGTTGTGTTCTTGGTTTTATTACTTCTTACAATAGGCGTTGTTTTTGTGGCCGATGTGTCTTCGCCTCAAGCAATGCAGGTTTTTCAAGACCCTTATTTTTTTGCAAAGCAGCAGATTGTATGGTCAGTTGTTGGTTTATTCTTAATGGTTGTTGGTTATTTGATTCCTTATGTGTTTTGGCGCAAAATTAGCCCTTTTTTGTTTGGGATAACAATTTTAATTTTGATTTTGGTTTTGTTGCCAGGGCTTGGTTCAAAGGTGCTTGGCGCAAGAAGATGGTTGGTTTTAGGACCTGTTAGATTTCAGCCGGCTGAGGTGGTTAAGCTTACTTTAGCAATGATATTTGCGAAGATGTTGGCTGATGGAGCTCGAAGATGGATTTTGATAATACTACTTTTTATTGTGGGTGGGCTTATTATGCTTCAACCTGATCTTGGAACAACTTTAATCGTTTTAATGATAGGAATGGGACAAATATTTATTTCTGGGTTTTCTATTATTTATTTTTTAGGTTTAGGCCTGTCTGGTTTTACGGGAGGGTTTATTTTAGTATGGTTATCTGACTATCGAAAAGACAGATTAATGTCGTTTATTAATGGTTTGTCACACCCACTTGAGTCATCGTATCATGTGAAGCAGATACTTTTGGCAATTGGCTCGGGTGGATTTTTGGGTGTTGGGCTAGGACAATCGAGACAAAAGCATTTATTTTTGCCTGAGACAGCGACGGATTCGGTCTTTGCAATTATTGCTGAAGAGATTGGATTTGTAGGTTCTCTAATAATTATTGCCTTGTTGGCGCTTCTTGTAATGCGACTTATTAAGCTTTGTTTGTCTATAAGAGACGATTTTGGATACTTTTTGGCTGTAGGAATTGTGGTTTGGATTTCTGGCCAAATTATTGTTAATCTAACATCAATGGTGGCTTTAACTCCATTAACAGGTGTTCCACTTCCCTTTTTTAGCTATGGAGGGAGCAGTCTAACGATGATTTTGTTTTCAATTGGTATACTACTTAATATAGCGAAGACAAAAATGAGTGTGGAGAGAAGTTATGTTGGGAGAATTAAAAGAACAGGAAATGAAAAAAGAACGTAAAAAAATAATATTGACCGGAGGCCATGCAGCAACAACAGCGCTTGCAACTATGGAAGAGCTTAAAATTTCAACTAAGTTTAGGTGGGAGTTGATTTGGGTTGGGGCGAAATATGCGTTTGAGGGAAAAGATATCTTGAATATCGAGTTTAAGGTTTTTCCAAAGCATGATATAAAGTGCATCCCAATTGTGGCTGGTAAATTGCAAAGGCGGATTAGTCTTTATACACTGCCTGCCTTTTTTAGATTACCTATTGGTTTTTTGATGGCATTTTTGATTCTTGTACGTGAGAAGCCGGATATTATTTTGTCATTTGGTGGTTATGCAGCAGTGCCAGTAGTCATTGTGGGATGGATTTTAAGAATACCAATTGTCATTCAAGAGCAGATTATGACTGCTGGGATGGCAAATAAATTGACAAGTAGATACGCCAAGAAAATTGCAGTTGCCAGGCGTGAGAGTATAGAGTTTTTTCCAAAAGAGAAGACCGTATTAACGGGAAATCCGGTAATGAAGTCAATTATTCAGGTTAAACCAAAATTTCAACTTGAAAGAAATAAAAAACCAGTGGTATTTGTAATGGGGGGGTCAAGGGGATCACATACTTTAAATAGCATTATTAGTGAAGGCTTGGAGAGACTTCTTACTGAGTATAAACTGATTCATGTTACGGGGGACTTGGATTATAAAGAGCTTACAGAGAAAAGGCATAACTTGTCGTTTGATTTGAGGAAAGACTATAAAATTTATGATTTTGTAGATCCAATGAAAATAGCTGATTTGTACAACTTGTCTGATATTGTGATTGGGAGGGGTGGGGCAAATTCAGTGAGTGAAATTATGCTAACTGCTCGGCCGGCAATTTTGGTGCCGATTCCTAAAACATGGAATGATGAACAAAACAAAAACGCGAATTATGCTAGAGAAAGTGGTATTGCGCGTGTAATTCCTCAGTCTAAATTAACACCAGAGCGGTTACTGAAGGATCTTTTTCAAATTAGGAAAAATTGGGAGAAGATGGTAAGGCAAGTTGTTGGCATGAAACTTATTGATCGAGAAGCGGCGGAAAGATTGGTTGATATTTTAGAAGAATGCGTAAAGTAAAGAGAGTGCTGTTTTTTTTGGTTTTTCTGACAATACCAGTAGGTTATTGGGCATATTTTCGCTTTATGAGCGTAGGTAGAGTAAGATGTTTGAGTCAATATGGAGTTTGTTCTAGAGCAATTCTTGATAATATTGAGACGATACCAACTGATAGTTTGTTGGGGTATAAAGGAAAGCTTGTAAGAAAACTATCTGAAAATGAGCTAATTAGTTCATTTTCGATTACTTTTGTTTTTCCTTGGAATTATAGAGTTGATCTAGTTGAAGCTAAAGCTGATTTAGTTTTGGATACTGGTGAAGGCCGGAACCTTATTCTTTTGACTCGGGCTGGTCAAAAAGTGGGTGAGACAGAGGAGTCAGTTTTGCCGAAAATTAAGCTTATTGATGCCGTGAACCCTCAAGATTTCAGTTTGATTGCTGGGATTATGAGAGAGATGTCAATTAATAGGGGGATTAACGAGGGAGTGGTAAATAATGAAGGGCTTATAATTGTAATGCCAAATGGTATAAAATTGATATATCCTGTAAAGGGAGATTTGGATGTTCTGCTTGGAGCAACAAGTGCTGTGCTTTCGTGGTTGAATAGTGAAAAGGAACAATTTAGAATTGGAAATGAACTTGAAGGTGTAAGAGAAGTTGATTTTCGGTTTAATAATCCTGTATTAAGATAAAGATTATAGTATTTTTTAAAAATGAATAAAGCAAAAATTATTTCAGCAATTGATATAGGTTCTTCAAAGGTTGTGACTTTGGTTGCCCAAGTAAATGATGAAGGAGTACATGCAGAACAGCTAAAAATAAATATTATTGGGGTTTCTTCAGTTGAATCAAAGGGTGTAAAAAAAGATCAAATTGTTGATATTGAGTCTGCAGTTGAATGTGTAGTTGAGTCGATTGAGGGTGCAGAAAGAATGGCGGGATATAACATTGGTAATGTGTATGTTTCTGTGGGAGGAGCACATATTACTTCACAGAATTCTTCGGGTGTGGTTGCTGTTTCAAATCCGGATTCAGAAATTACCGAAGATGATGTTGATCGAGTAATTGAGGCAGCAAGGGCAGTATCCTTACCAACTTCAAGAGAGATAGTGCATGTTTTGCCTAGAGGATACACTGTTGATGGTGAGGCTGGAGTGAGAGATCCGATTGGGATGAGTGGGGTACGACTTGAAGTTGATACACATTTAGTATCAGCAAGCTCACCAGCGATAAAAAATTTGACAAAAACGATTAACGAGGTTGGCGCACAGGTTGAGGAAATGGTCTATAGCGGTTTTGCCAGTGGTATGGCTTGTTTGACTGATACTGAAAAAGAACTTGGGTGTGTTTTGGTTGATATTGGCGGTGGTACTACGTCGGTTGCTGCTTATACAGACAGTTCCTTAAGTTTTTCTGGAGCAATTCCAATTGGGGCAAAAAATGTGACAAATGATCTGGCAATTGGACTTAGGGTTTCTTTGGAATCTGCGGAAAAAATAAAACTTAAATTATCACGTGACGAGATGAAACGGGGTGGGGATGACAAACAGCAAAAACAGATTGAAATTTCAGAAGAAGGCTCAAGTGAAATAAAGAAGGTGCAAAGAAGAACATTGACAGAAGGGATTATTAAGCCGAGGTTAAATGAGCTTTTTACGATGGTCAAACTTGATCTTGAGCGTGCAGGGCTGATTAACAGGATTCCTTCTGGAGTCGTGCTAACAGGTGGTGGCGCGATGACAGTTGGTGCGGGTGAAGCCGCAAAGAGAATATTGTCATTACCAGTGAGAGTGGCAGCGCCAGTTGGGGTTGGAGGGCTTATAGATGATATATCAGATCCTCGGTATGCAACGGTGATTGGTCTTATTTTGTATGGAGCAAATACCAGCGGAAGTGTATTTACAAGTACCTCTGGCGGTGGAGGAAAAATAAAAGCCCCACTTAAGGCAACATTTACGAAATTGGTTGAAAAAATCACTAGTTTTTTGCCCTAAGGCCCCTTTGACAAAAAGCGTGGAGGTGCTAAACTGCCCGTAAAGTAAGGAGTATATGGCATTAGTTAAACCTGATTCTTCAAGAATTGCAAAAATTAGAGTAATTGGAGTG
>Ga0156492_106_pt2 | contig 21683 bp, 21 predicted proteins | sample RifOxyB1_FD_110639 | JGI IMG/M metagenome (GOLD analysis project Ga0156492, IMG submission 110639) | Candidatus Woesebacteria bacterium RIFOXYB1_FULL_38_16
TTTCGCTTGTCCCAACGTTCTTGAAGGTTTTGGTGTCACAGAAATAGATAAAAGTCTTGCCTTCCTGCTAACAACTTTACGAACAGTGGTTGTGCGAATATCACCTGCCATTTCAGCAGAAATTAAAGCATCATTCTTTCCTTTTTCATATTTGCGTAAAATTCTCAAATCCCTAGCGGAAATTCTTTGAGGTCTTAATTCCACCATTCGTTTCTGTCTTTCTTTTACTTCTTCCCATGCCTTTATATACTCAGTCTTAGTTGTCCTCTTAAAAATATGGACTATAATCTTTGACCTCCCAGTAGGAAGGTATTGCTCAAAATTTACTTTGGGTGCGGTTGAAGACTTAGGTGGAATAAGATTGCCCGTCTCTATCGCTTCCCTAAAACTATCTTCCCACGCTTCGGGTAAATTCCCATACATATCCATAAGTTTTGATACTTCGTTTTGCAGCACTCCGACATTTCTGGCATATACAACCGACTTACCATTAACCTTATGGGTTTTGACATTTTTTAGATAAGTCTTTCTGGACTTCTCTAGTTCCCTTTGAAATTTCCTATTATTTATAAAAATAGTCAAAAAATTTTGTTCAGGGGTTTCAACTTTCTTTTTCATATCAATTTCAATCTGACCCTAATATACCACAAGAACTGATGATTTCTACGAGGCTTAACTCTCAAAATTTAGCCACCTAAAAGAAGTTAGAGATTTTTCTTGCTGCAGCGTGTATTCACTGCTCATCTGCGATATTTAATAGTTTATTATAGTCCAATCGCGTTAGCTCCATATTCTGCTTGTTCCTGCGTGAATTTATCATACCTCAATTGTTCAATTAAACTACCGCGCGAAAAAGCTGAATATTCCATATATTGTTTAGCCTTTTTAGCTGATTGTTCATTCCAGTTAGCCCCAGAATTATCTGCACCATAAACTGCATCAGCGTGTGAAAATTGTTCATACTCCAACTGAGCAACTAAACCATCGTGAGAAAAAGCTGTGTAATTCAAATAAGATTTTGCTTTTTTAACTGCATTTTTTTGACTAACCGTCTGACTTGGTGTCGGTGCAACTGTTGGTTTCGCAGTTGGTGGGGTCGTAGGTTTGGCTGTTGGTGTCGTGGTTGACACAGATTTTTCTTCGGTTTTAGTAGGGACTTGACTTTCAGCTTCCTTTGCAGCTTTTTCAGCAATCTCTTTTTCCTCTTTGGCTCTTTCTTCAGCTTCAATTTGGGCTTTCTCGTCCTCAGTTAATTCTCTTGTAACAACAATGTTCACTCTGGCTCTTTTCCAATTACCAGCACTAACCTCAATTTTATTTTCCCCCATTTTTAGCTGATAGATAGTTTCAAAACTACCATTTTCAGTAGAAATTTGTTTACCGTTAATCCAAACTTTTCTATCTACTGGATCATAAACCCCTTTTAAGGCTATTTCGTGAGCCTGCACTGTAATATTCCCCTTAGGCTCGTTTAAAACTAAGTGGGGCTCAATATCCCTAGAATAGGCAATAGCTACCCAAGCAACAAGTATCGTAAACAGTCCACCAACCACAGAACTAGCCACAATTTTTGTTTTTTTAGAAAATTTTGACTTTTTATAAAACCACCAAATAATCAACCCTGGAATAGTTAAGTATGGAATCAAAAAGGTAGCAACCACCAAGCCAAAGGTAATCAGCAATAACTTTCTATCATTTTTGAGTTTATTAATAATTTTCATCTTAATTTAATACTCTAGCCTCGTTTTTGCCATAACAAAGAGTTCTATAGAACGTGGACTATGAGTATTATACGACTCATCATGAAGTTATGTCAAAAGACTTTACAGCATTGGCTAAAGAGTTCGGCAAAAATGTTAGGAACATACGCCAGGAGCAAAATATTACTCAAGAAGCGCTAGCAAACGAAGCCCAAATTGAAAGAAGTTACATGGGTGGAATCGAAAGAGGAGAAAAGAATCCTACTCTTAAAAAACTATTTCAGATTTCTAGGGCGTTACATATCAGTCTCAAAAAGCTTTTTAAGTAGCATTTACGACTTTTTTAATTCCCATTTTTTCTTATCATCGTAGTACTTAGGGTTTCTCGATATTAGTCTAGCGAATATCTGTTCAACTTCCGTATGATTTGTTTTAGTATCTATTAGAACGTTTACAGCATCATCTAAATCATTGGCAATATCAACTTCAAGCGGATATTCAACGAGCTTCCTAAAATAATCCAGAAACACCCTATCTCCTTTACGCTGAGCTATTTCTACTAAGATTTTCCCGTTATAAAAATATGGCCACCAATGTAATTCTATCCAATTCTCTTTTGTTAGGTTCTCTTTAAAAAATTTACTTTCTGTGTCAATACATTTAGACCAAAGGTTAAAACATACATCAAATGCATCAGATATATAGTCACTAACAAACCTATATATATTTTCAAACACTTCATGATTATATTCACCAGTCATCTTTTCGAGATATTTTGCAGACAATACTATTGCATCACTAAACGTTATCGTTCTTTTGTCTATATTTATATTTTTAATTTCCAGTGGAATTCTTGCAAATTGCCACGCAAACACTCGTCTAACAGCAAAGTCTTCATGCAACACCATCTTCACTAGAAGATTCCGAAATGGCTCTTCATTGAAATTACCCAAGGGTGGCCAATCTATCGGCCAATCTTTGAAAGAATAATTTCTAAATTCAGCAAAAAATATAAATAACGGTGATGCTTCATCTAATACATCTGCAAGAAATGATTCGTGACCCCTCTTTCCCCTATCTTTGTCTGGATACTCATCTTTAGTGAAAATACCAAGCACCTCATAAGCTTCATCTTGTGACAAGCTCCGCATATGACTAAATACCATTGCTAAATGTTTCATAACTGTAGGTAATTTGTGATTAGTATTATCCCTAAGCATTATAAAAGCCAAGTTTTTTATCTCTTCCGCAGTTTTAATAGAGAGGAACCTCTCTGACCTATTTTCAGGCAATACCGTATTCCGATTTTTTGCCAATTCAATGAGAGGTATTGTTGCTTGAACCCTTATATAAAAATTTTTGTCTGTAGATAATTTTTTGAGCAAGAATATTGATTCCTCAATGGCTCGTCTTGTGTCTTCCACTTTGGTAAAATCCCTTGGGACAATCATCTTTTGTATAGCCCATGCACAATAACCTCGGACTGTATGTATAGTCATACTGTCCTCTCCTTTTTTTATCTTATCGTGTTCATTAAAAGCACCCTCTTTATCATCTGAGTAGTTCTCAACAATTGGATCTGAGTCGTCAATGAAGATCTTTACCATGCTCAATGCTTCGGTTAGATACTTTTCCTCTGCTAATTTTTCAGCAAAACGAACAAATTGTTCTCTGGCATATCTGTGAGGATACTTTAACTCAATTTTTTGTATGTTATTACCTAAACTATTAAATTCGGGAAATACAAATTCATCGTATATTTGCTTCAAAAGTTCACCGTTAGAAATGTCGGTTAATGAAGCTGAGACTAAGTTCTGTTGATTTTGAGAAAGCTTTTCACACGAACTTACACTTTTTAATATATCTATACCTTTAACAAAATCTTTTTCTAGAATCTTCGCTAATGTTCGAGCTTCGTCCCAAATTCTCCAAGAGTCATCATTTTCAATAAAGTCTGGACTAGATATGTAGTTACTGAAAACTTCTATCGCATCATCAACTTTTTTCGGATTATCCAATAGCTTACTGATATTGTCGACAATATCATATGAGTCAGTGATAGACCTCTTTGCGTAATCAGGATCTTTAGACCAACTCTTAATCACTCGCGTTGCCTCCAGTTGAATTTCTTCGTTATTAGACTTGGAAGCTAAATCTGAAATAATTTGCTGTACAAATACATTGACTGGCAGGTTCTTATATTTCTCTAGGCTGACTTTCACCAATTTCCATCTTTTTACATTACTTAAAGCGTTATCGTTTCTTACTGCTTGATAAATTAAGTCTGGCTTCCAAGGGATTCCTTTTCCCATCTCAATAAAGCTTTTCAAAATGTGGAATGCTTCTATACTATGATTTCCATTTTTATATTCGGATATTAATATAGGGATAGCTGCTCTATTGAGAAAATCTGGCCTGTCATCAGAAACCTGTCCGATGTCGGTAGTAACACAATGCTCCACTATAAATTCCCAGGCTTTTTGTTTGTCTTTAGCATAGAGAGTTAATAGTGCAGGCTGAATAATTAGACTTACAAAATTGTTGTCAGAAATAGAAAAGTCACTTCCCATTTGGGAAATTCCTGACCCAGATCCTTCCCACCCTAAAAACTTAAACGTAGAACCGTACTCATTGTAGTGATTGTTATACTGTCTCGTATATATTTTTTTAAGAATTAATATTCTCTTTTTTGGTCTCTCTTTCGCATATGAACAAAAAATAGAAAAAACTGATGGAGGTGTATAAAACCAATGCCTTCCATAATCACCAACCAAATTAAAGGTGTCGCCTAAATATGAAATAATTTGGTCTTTTAAACTTTCTGTGTTTGTTTTGTTATAGATATGCTCTATTACTTTAGATATTTCATCTCTCTCCCAGCTCTTATCATTTGCATTAAAAGATTTCTCCGAAAACAAAAAGTCACTAATAGTAGGACTCAAAAGTTTTTTTATTATTTGGAATATTTCATTCTCAAATGCATGCGATTTGTCAAAAACCTTTTTACAGAGCTCACTAATGTCTTTCTTTATAAAATCTTCTCTAAAATATTCGTAGCTACCTTCCAGAACTTTACTCGAAAATTGTAAAGCGTACTTTTGATTCTCTTTTGTGGCTAAATTATTACCAAATATGTCAAATACATGTAGGACGAGAAAACTTCGCACCGATGCCTCCCAAAGTTGCTTCCAATATCCGAGATCTAGGTCTGTCCGTTCTTTTAATCTCGTAATTAGAAAATTAAATTCAGAAGGATTTCTAGAAATATCAGAAATTTTACTAGCAATAATTTGTGTTGTATCTTTATTACTTTTTAAAATACCGATTAAATCTTCAACATCTTTCTCAGCTGTAAGGCGATCTACTTCATATCCAGAATAATTGAGTATTTGCGCTTTCTTTTCTTGTAGTTTTTTCAGAAAAGTTGTGCGATTTAGTTTGTCTCCTTTCGCTGAGCCATGATACACTTCTTCAAGAACAATATTTGCTGTAATATCTTTCAATGCTTCTTCAGGCACCCAAACACCAAGATGTCGAGCAATCAAAGCCTCTACTAATTTCTGATTAATATCTTTTGATACCTCCCAAAACTTGACTTTGGACAGAAGATTGAGATGGTAATCCTTATAACCATGACGTGGAGATGTTAATTTTGTTCCAAAACGGCCTTTATTATACTGGTATCTTTCGATTTCCGTTTTTGCATTTTTGTTTACCGTTTTACATATAAGCACTATTTCATCTCCTTCATTTACCATGTTGTGATTATGAATTTTATCTAGAATGTTTCGAATGTCTGAATAGTTGAGGTTATAACTCTTAGATTCGCAGATCATTTTTCGACCATCTGAAAAAACTAAATGAAAATCTTCTAACTTTTCACCCTCAAAGCCTATATATCTAAAATCTCCACGCCCAGTAAACTGCAAAAACATAGACATAGCAGCCCACGCTTGTGCATTTACTCCTGAATAATTTGATTGGCCTGATCGTGTCATATTATTTTCTAATTTTTTCTTTATATCCCACTACACGGTTACAGAAATCTTCAAAGGTTGCAACTTCAAAGATGTAATCTGGCCATATTAATGGGCTGCTCATATCAATTAGCTTTTTCATTTTTGAAACTAAGAGGTCACCGTCCCAAATAATAAAATTCCTGAAACCCAAATTAGATCTAGTAAAATCACGTAAGTGCTTTCTGGCTCTCTTAGGTACAATACCATTTGTAATGAAATAAAGCTCCTGAATGTCTTCTTCTTTTACGTGCCCAGTGTTGGTACTAAGTACTGGAGAACTGACAGCATCAATAATTCTTGCAGTTATATGCCCCATGTCTTTACTTCCAGTCCCTGACATATTTATGTCTCCTGCTTTTAAAAAAACTGCTGAGTGATGATCGCACCAAGAAATATCTTGGTAACAAAAATATACATCTTTGCCTTCTTCATCATTTCCATGTGTATCCATCACAGGATCAGCACCAAGTCCTCTGAATAAAGGCATTATCACCTTTATTCGCAGATCATTTTCTGAGAGGATAGCAATTTGAGACAAAATAGGAGACGGAGGAGGACTAACCAGTATATTTTGGGCACCAGTTTGTTCTACTTCAAACGAGGTTGGCTTTCCATCTTCAGACATTGCATTAAAAAAATCTGCCTTTAAAATATGGCAGATTGGGTATATTCTACCATGCTCCTGTGAAGCATCAAATACACAAAGATATAGGTGGTATTATGAGATTCCACATAAAGACGAGTTGCTCAGTTATAAATAATTATTTGATAACGAAGGCTTCATGAAACTTTGTATACTCTGGATCTCAAATGAGTTTATTTTGTGCCAGATTGTTCTTAGTTTGGCTACTAAGGCCTGCAAATTTTGACTCACAAATTAGGACTATCCGCCTCAAAAGTGTATAATGAATTCTTACGTTAATGAATAAACCAATAGTTGTGTTCATCGCAACTTATCCCCCTCGCGAGTGTGGCATAGCAACCTTCACCCAAGATCTGCTTTTTGCATTCAAAAAAATGTTTAAGGGATCTGCCAACTGTGTTGTTGCTGCAATTAATTTATCTGCTTTGGATACTTATGAGTACCCTCCTGAGGTAGAGTGGCAAATTAACGAAAACAACAAGGTTGAATACCGTAAGCTAGCGATTGAGCTCAACAAAAACCCAAACATTCTAACCACCATTATTCAGCATGAATATGGAATTTTTGGGGGTGAGGAAGGAGAAAACATTCTTACCTTTATTAACACTTACAAAAAATCCCTAATCGTAACCCTACACACTATAATCCCCGTTCCAAGCCCAAAGATGAACTTTGTCACGAAAACTATCGTTAAACGTGCTAACAAAATCATAGTACTAACAGACAGCTCAAGAAAAACAATAGAGTCACTATATCCTGACTCTGTGGGTAAAATTAAAGTTATTCCCCACGGTATTCACGACACTCCGTTTGTCACGTCCACCAAATCTAAGCAAAAACTCAAGCTTAATAATAAAACAATCTTAACTACATTTGGGCTCTTGAGTCGTGGGAAAGGCATTGAGTACATACTAAATGCACTTCCTAATGTGGTCAAAAAATTTCCAGATCTACAATATCTGATCCTCGGCGAGACTCATCCAATAGTTAGGCGTGAAGAAGGCGAATCATATAGACTTGAACTCTTGTCTCTAGTAAGCAAACTTAATCTCAAAAACCACGTCAAGTTTTTTGATCAATATTTAAATTTACCAGATCTGTTAACTTTTCTAAAAGCCACAGATGTTTATATCTCTACCTCAATCAACCCCCACCAAGCCGTAAGTGGAACTCTCTCTTATGCACTTGGAACCGGACGTGCGGTGATAAGCACAGATTTTATTCAAGCTCGGGAGATGATTTCAGAAAACATAGGAAGGGTTGTTCCCTCAAAAAACTCAAAAGCCATGGAGGCTGAAATTATAAACCTGCTTTCAAACCCGGCAGCACTTAAAAAGATGAACCAATATGCGTATGAAATAACGAGGCCTATGCTTTGGAGTAATGTTGCTTTGGAATTTAGCAAAACTATTTTGGAGTTAAGTCCACAGCTATACCCAAAAAATTCACTTCCTGAAATTAATTTAACTCATCTACATTACATGAGCGACAGCTTTGGTCTTTTCCAGTTTGCAAATTTCAACAAACCGAACAAAAAATTTGGATACACGCTTGATGATAACGCAAGAGCCTTAGTAGTTGCCTGTGCACTTCGAGACAAAAAACTAGTTGAAAAATATTTGAAGTTTATACATTTTTGCCAACAAACTGATGGAACTTTTACAAACTATATTAACCACAAGAAGAAAGAATCTACCGCGCAAAATGAAAAAGAAGATATCGAGGAATGCTATTCTCGTGCGCTCTGGGGTATAACTAGTGTTATGAGCACTCCCGAACTATCAGCAGAAATAAAAAATACAGCAAGTAAGATCTTCGAGGGGGCTCTTCCTCATGCTAAAAATTTAAGCCACATGCGAGCTAAGGCCCTCGTCATTAAAGCTCTCTCTTTAATCTATACTTCAGAGATAGAACGAAAGGATTTATTACTGAAGATTATTGATAAACACGCACATTCCCTTAATGATTCATGTATCAAAAACAGCAGCAAGTCTTGGTTTTGGTTTGATAATTATCTTGGGTACAACAACGCCCTCCTATCGGAAAGTCTTTTTATAGCGGCAAACATTACAGGCAACAACGAATATAGGTCAACGGCTATCAAATCGCTTGAATTTCTTATTGGCAAAACATTTATAAAAAAAATGTATGTTCCAATCGGCAACGAAACTTGGCATATTCAAAACAAGTCAAGAAGTGAATTTGACCAACAACCTGAAGATCCTGCATCAATGATATTCGCACTTGCAACTGCGTACAGGACCACTCACAACGAGAAGTACAAAAAACTTGCTGAATTGTGTTACACTTGGTTTTTAGGAAATAATATTTTAAGAATGCCACTTTATAATTCGCTAAACGGCGGGTGTTTTGATGGTCTTCACCCCGATCGTGTAAACTTGAATCAGGGTGCAGAATCACTTGTTTCATACCTTTTAGCAAGACTTGAAATGGATACAATTGCATAATAATTATGAAGGTCAAAAAAATTCAGGATCTTTTCCCTAATACCGCTGTCGCTAGATACAATCTAGCTGCGTGGCAAAAAAAGGGAGGCGATTCAATTTATTTTATTGGTCGCGAAGTAACAAAACCCGGGCATCACGGTGAACCTGATACTGGAATATTAAAACTTTTTGAGCTAGATAATAATGGAGAAATCCTTCAAGAGCGAACAATTTGGAAACCATCCCACAACGGTATTAGTCTGGAAGACCCGCGAGCTCTTGAAGTGGAAAATGATGAACTGGTTATCGGTCTAACCGCGGTACTTAGAAATAAAAGGGGTAAACCCATTCCCTTTCCTGCAATCGTTAAAATAGGCTCATATGACTCTTGGAACAAAAAGCTTCCCCCATTTCTGGTAATTGAAACTTTTGGCGCGGGCAAAAATGTAACTCCAATTGATAGCTTTACATATATGTTTAGACCTGAAAAGCGTGAGTACTTTTATAAAATTTTAGTTTTTTCGCTTCACAAACAAGTTCCTAAAAAACTTTCAAATATTGTGTTTCCCACAAACTTACCATGGGCCAATTGGAGAGTGGGCACAACAATGTCTCCTATTTGGATAAACGAAAAAGAGGCACTTTTTATAGTGCATGGGATAACAATCCAAAACATTAACGGGGTCGATAAATACGTTTATAGCTTGGGGCGCGCCAAGCTTACCCGTAAAGGGAATAAGTTTGAAGTAATAGTATCCAAGGAACCTATCCTAACACCGGATGATTTCTTAAACGAAGACGGAAGCCAAATAGTACAAGATCTTCACCCGGAGCTTCGGCGTGTAGTCTATTCCTGCGGTGGAATAATTAAAAAGGGTGAGGAAGATAGACTGTCGCTTTATGTAAATGTTGGTGATCGAGCAACTTTCGAGGTTCAGTATTCAATTGAAGAACTAAAAGAGGGATTGTTTAATTAACTGACAATTTATTGAAGGAATTAGTTATTTTCTGGCAGACAAGACGGTGTAGTTGCCATGCTGAACAACCTTTGATGAGATACCAAAGGTTCTTTGTAAAACAGTTTTGAATTTTTCTTTATAAGTATCTTCAACAACTATAAAAATTTCTCCATCTTTTGTCATAATTGACTTTGTGTTTTTGAAAAGCTCAACTAACAGCCCTTCTTTTTCATGGAATGGCGGGTTAACGAGAACCAGATCAAACTCACTTGGAAGCTCGCTTGTATCTGCCGAGAGTTCCACCTGCACCCGATCGGTAAATCCATTGGTTTCAACATTTTTTGATATCCTAAGATTGCTCACTTCGTTCGCAGTCTATCGGAATCAAGAAACCTGTAAGTAAGGAATTTTAGTTTTGAGTTAGCTATGTAAACAAGCTGCGAACCTTTTTTAAAATTTTGTTTTTTGATTGCTTTTGTAATTTGCCAGCAGTTCCTTTGATTATTGTTTCATCAGCAGTAAACAACTTATCAGGCCTCACAAAGCTCACAATTGGTAAACTACCAGATTTAAAATCGGATGAATTAAGCTGAATTGAGGTCTTACTCGTGTATGGCTTTGAAGTAATCTGGCAAAGAATTAAATTCCCAAATTCGGAAAGCGCCAAAACCAGTGCAGGGCGAACTTTTTGGCCTTTTAAATTAGAAAAGGGGAAATTAACTAAAACTATGTCTCCTACTGTAAACTTGCCCATGCCTTTTCCTCCTCTGGACGGTTCCATTCGGAAAGTGCTTTTTCCGAAAGAATAGCCGTTTCCACTGCATTTGACTTCTTTACAGGGACGATTCTAATTTCTCCTTTTTTAGCTTTCAGCTCGACTTTTTCCTTAAGACCGCTTTCATCAAGCAAAAGCTTAGGTATTCTTACTCCTCGCGAATTTCCAATGGTAATAATTGAAGTAATCATATTTGTAATTACATTGTAACTACAAATACTATATTTTGTCAAGCTCTTGCATATAGTTTGTTTTTGTTTCTTTTGGTTGTATAATCTCTTTTAAGTTTTTACACTCAAGAGTGGTTTATGGGAGGTATGCACTATGAGCTTAGTCCAGAAACTTGAGCCTGTTCTTTCTACTTTAAGCACAAGTTCTTCTGACTTGCAGGTGTTTATAAGCATCGTTAACTATTACGAAAACGCCTTGTTTGTGGTTACGATTGCTCATGATGAAGAGGAAGCACAGAAACTAATAGCAGAAATGCTGTCGAAGGCAAGTGAGAGGGATCCAAACATCCCGGGTCTGTATGCACAACCTGGCAGGTTTGAGAGTTGGTGGAATAGAGACAATGATCTTTTATATGATGAGCTTATAAATGAAATGAGTAGTTCAAAGCAGTGTCTAAAACTTGATTTTAAAGACCCAGAGATTATTGTCCCATGTCTTGAGTTGTTGAAAGAGAGAAAATTGAAACAGCCAATTTTTCTAAATGCTGATGTGCTTCAAGGAAATGGTGCAAGCATTTCAAAATTCAATGCAATTGGTTTTATTACTTTATGTCGAAAAATTTACCCAGAGGGAATATTGTCAACTGGGTGGACAACTGTTTCAGATCCCAAATTTTTATATACACAAGAAAATGTAGATCAGATGTTTGAGCTTGTGAAAGATTTTGAAGAAGTGACTTTTCCAGTACGAGCATGTCTGATATCAAACTCTTGGAAACAGCTACAGAGACTGATAAAAAAAGAAGGTTTTAGTTTAACAATCTGGAATAATGAGCCAGTTGATGGGAAATTGCAAAACTGGCTAAAAGAAAATACAGATCCTATAAAGACATTTTATGACTTTATTGATGAAAATAAAAACCCTTTAAGGTTTTGGTAGTTGTTTTTAACTTTACAGGCTAATGAAAAATTTGTCTTTCTAGCTTTTCTACTCTTATTTCCAATTTTACTGTGTTTTTGGGGCATGATTGTGTGTTTTCTTGATCCTGTTTTATATTGGTTTAGATAATATATACTAATATGTATTTTTGATATGAAAGTCAGAAGGAAAGTATTGGATAAAATGATGGAGTCTGTATATCATGCTCCCTTAATTTATAGGCCTTCTGATTACTGGTTACGATTAAATGAACTTCACATACTACAAATCTCTGAAGATTTTGACAGCTTTAAACGATCAGTAAACATGAGATATTTTAATTGGGGTGCGTTTGGCATACTAGTACATCAGATGCGGCCGATTGCGAGAGAGATTATTAAATATCATAACTGGGGTCCTATTTTAAAATGTACTTATTTAAAGATGAAAACAAAGATAAGGATGAACGCTGTATCAGCTTTTATCTATAAAATCTACGTTGCTTCTTTATATGATTTTGTAAGCCGGATCGATAGACTTGATATTTTGACAAAGATTAGTGAGCCGATTATTGGAGCACCATATGTTATTCGATATAAAAACAAGATAGTTTCGCAGGATTTGTGTAATTCCGTGTTTGAATTTTATAGTGCAACTAGGTTTCTGAATAAAAACAAAAAGCTTGAAATTGCAGAGCTGGGGGCAGGTTATGGAAGACTAGCATTTGTTTTTTTAAAAACTTATAAGAATGCCAATTACACGATAATTGATATTCCCGCGGCTCTTTATATTTCAGAAGAATATTTGTCTAAAGTTTTCCCTAAAGAAAAAATATTTCACTTTAGAGAATTTAAATCTTTCAAAGAAGTTAAAAAGGAATTTGAAAGTGCCAGGGTGAGAATAATTATGGCTCACCAGATCGAACTGTTACCAAAAAAATATTTTGATTTGGTTCTTTCGGTAAGTACTTTGCATGAGATGGATACTCCTCAAATTAAAAATTTTATGAAGCAAATAACTCGAATTTGCAAAGGATTTTTTTATACAAAGCAGTGGCGAAAATCACGCTATAGCGGAAATGGGCATATTAAGGAAAATGAATACCCAATTCCTAGAAGTTGGAAGGAAAAATATCACGTAAGACATTGTATTCAGAGAATGTTTTTTGAAGCTTTATATTTTGTTGGGCGTTGAGATAGTGTCTTTTTTGCTAACGGAAGACTTCCGCTTTTTAGATATGTCCCAAATACCCAAAGATAAATAACTACATACCAAACCGATAGTGGAATTGTCACATCCATTTTAATAAGTAGCCTACCCCATTCTTCTCCTCCTGTGACTCCTAAGAAGAAAACTAGATTTATAAAAGTCATAAGATCAAAAAGATAGAGAAGCTTTCTATTCCCTTTTGTCGGGTTTATTAGATAGAGAAGAAGCATCAAAGCCGTGGTGTAAAAAATATGTTTTTCATAGGCAGATTTATTGAGAATTTGATGGGAAAAGAAGATGAGAATTGAAGTTGTTAGAAAATCAATTGTTGTCTTTTTCTTTTTTAGCCAATATTTAAGCATAACAAGGCCAGAAGACAGAAAAAACAATTGTCCCTGAAATATTTTTGGGCCAAAACCTTTTGGTATCTCACGGTTGATCCATCCTAAATGTTCTAAGGTTTCAACTTGATATTCAAACCAGTGCATAACATAGGTCACAATCCAATTAAGATTAAGAGCGCGGCCCGAAAGAGCAGCGGCGCCTTCAAAAAAGAAAGCAAATGAACGTTGTATGGTTGGAATACCATTTGGCTGAATTAAGGCAAGGTACCAGGAAATTGTTGGGATTAGAGTTAGACCGACAATAAAGCATAAGAGATTATTAATAATGCTTTTTTTTAGATTTCGAATATCAAAAATAGTAGCTAGGAAAACCGGTAAAAGAATCGTTGGTTGCCACTTAATTGCGATTGTTAGCCCAAGCAGGAGTCCGCTTACTAGATATTTTTTCTTAAGAAGAGCAATGATTGCAACAACTAAAGAAGGAAAAATATAGACATTAAGATCATCAAGACCAATTGTTTGGATTAATAGGGAGAAAGTTGTAAGGAAGATGAAGGTAACACAGAGAGTGGAAAGTTTCTTTCTTTGTGAAAATATATTAGAGAACTTTAGATAACTAATAAACATAAGTGCATAGAAAAAAGTGACGCTTAGTTTGATTGCCAAAATGTAATCAAGGCTTTTTCCCACAAGCGTTTTCCAAAGGTGAGTAAAAAAACTGATAATGACAATTGAGATTGGAGGATACTGCAATATAACTTCGTTATATGCCCGAAAAGGATTTGGGTACTCAAGACTAGCCAGAGCATATTGCGTCCAAGAAATATGATCCGAACTTCCTGGTGAAGGAAAAAGGTAGACAACAAAAAGAAGCAGAGTTGAAATTAGAGTTAGTTTGTAAAATAAAACTGAAGTCTTTTTGTTACTAAGCATATGATATAGCTCCCAAATTAGAAAGAAAATGAAACTTACAAAAAATATGTTTCGAAAATAGATGTAGTAGGAATTACGCAGCAAACTTATTCCGGCTAATCCGTAAAACAAATATATATTTAGAGAGGTAAGAATATTGGCTGTCAGAAATCGGTATTTGTTAACGGCTTTTCTGTTTATTGTGAACATAAGCATACTAAGAACTGGCAACATAATTAAATTTCCTTCTGAGACTGCAGGGAAAAATAAAATGTAAATTAAATAGGAGGCAAAAAGAAAACGGAGTAAGATTTTCAAGGATAGCTCTTTAATAAAAACGAATTTTATAGAAATAAGTGTCAAGAAAATGAACATTGTTTTGATTGAAAGATTGGAAAACAAATTAAGATACGTTGCCGCTTGTTCTGAGGAAATGAGATACAGGATAAAGTTGATAAGCCAAGGTAGGTTAAAGGTGTTTGTATGGATACGTGCAAACAGCAACTCTTGATTCTGACTCAAAAAGGGAAAATAGATTAGAAAGATTATTAAAAAAATATATATGAAAACAACTAATATACTAGACCAGCGCTGCTTATTTCGGCGGAATTGATAAATCAGCATAATAGGTAAAAATATAAGCAGGCTCCAGTTAAAGAGAGAGGAAATAAGATACAGAAGGAGAGATGCTGTATATTTTTTTCTGATCAATAAGCCCATGGATAACAAAAAAGGTGGAAGTGAAAATATAGAAAAAAATGATTGACCTAAAGCTACTAAAATCAGACTGAAGGCAGAAAAATAAATTAAACAAAGATCTATGATTGGAATTAGTTTTTTTTTACCCCGGGCAAAAAACAAAAAACTAAACATTCCAAGAAAATAAAATGAAAATAAAACAAATTTGAAAATTATAAATACTTTTTGATTGCCAAAAAGAGGGTTGGATTTATCTATTGGAAAATTTTTAATAAGGGTTGAGAAAATTAGATCAGTAAGGGGTGGGTATTTGATAAGAACTTGGAAGCGATTCTCTTTGTCGTGGGAGGCATACTTTTCGGTTAATTGATAATAATTTTGAAGATTTCCTACTCCTGGTTTAGCTGAGATTAATCCTAAGGTAAATAAAAAAATAAGAAGCAATAACAAGAATTTATAGGTCATAATTTATTTGTAATATTCAATATTACAATACAACATTATCAGGATTTGTCTATATATTAAGGGCGTTTTTTATTATTTAAAAAAGAAATTAAAACGAAAGAAAGGGCAAACTTTAACAAGAGCAGTTTGTCCTTTCTTATATCAATTACTTAATTGCCTCCATTTTGCAACTATCTTCTTTTAGATAATATTTTTCGATCACCGGCAGTGTGATACCTTGAACTTGTATTGTCCCTGTTTCAACTTCTATTGTGTCGGGACAAAGCAGATCATCACCTTCGTGCAGATAACCAGATTCTTTTACGGTTGATGCATGACTGGGACAGCTTTTTATATTGCAATAAGTAGCTGTCCAGCTATTTGTTGCACCTTCGGTACATGCTGTAAAAATGAGTGTTATAAGCAATGACCAGAGAAAGATTTTTTTCACTCGTTCCTCCTTGTTATAATGAGAGCGTCTTGGATGTACTACTTATGCTCGTAATGAAGCATATTATATATTATTGTCGTAATAGTTCAATTTTCGTTAATATATTAAGGAAATCGTTAAAAATGTTAGTGAGGATAAATTTGAGTTGATTTCAATTTCTGATGCTGAGCGGTATTTGATGTATGGTACATTACTACAAAACTATGTGCTACATTTGTCGAAGTTGGGTCGTGTTTATTAGAATGATATGACATAATAAGTTTGATATATGGATGATGATATTGAAAATTCACATACAGCAGTAACAAGACCGGCACGACACCTGGATACCGAAGTTGAAAAAGGAATTGAAGACAAACTGGACTTGGCTAAGGGTGAGCTGTTTTTGATTGTGGAACAAAAGCTGCAAAAAGATCGCGAGGGGTTTAATCAGAGAACGATGGATAAGCTTAAAGCAGATCTTTCCGGAACTGGAATAAGCTGGGAGGTTTTTGAGGATGAGATAGAACAGGTAGTAGACGATCTTCGGGATGATATAGAGCAGTTAATAGGTGATGGAAGGTTTGATGGAAGATTAAGAAACATAACCACACCAGAAAAATACAACGCCTTAAGAAGTAAAATATTAGAGTGGTACCGTCTTACACAAGAAAATGATCCTTCAATAAAAGGGTATGTTTATAATCCTTCCAGAGCGATTGATTTAATTGTCAATGCGTCATTGACAACCACAGCTACAAGCGAAGCTCATATGTATGGAATTGGCGGACTATCTGAGAGTGGATATGTGAGAGAGCCAATTTCTATTTCTTCAGATCCTACTGAACCGGTTGGGATAGGATTGAAACGATTAACAGCTTATAGAGCAATAAAGGAGATGCCAAACGAGGCTGCGTTATTTTTTTTAGCAGAAACACAAAGGCTGGGAAGTAGTGAAATGGTAGAAAAACTTCTTGATACTGGTAGTATTTTTCGTACAGACAGCATGCGGATCCAAAGAGAGGGAAATGAAATTAGTATTAAATTCTTGGATTATTTGTCACATCCTACTAAGGTACCCTGGTGGATTCAGGAAGGAGTAAAGGAAAATAAGATCTATAGCCCTAAGAGTGATGATCAGGCAATTGTAATTGATCTTACAAAGTTAGACCAATTAGAAAGTTTTGACCATGAAAGTGAAGTGGATAAATTAAAATCAAAAGCACATCTTGATGAGTTGTGGGAAAAATATGGAAAGAGATTAAAAAGGGCAAAATAAAAACCGCTTTGTTAGGTAAAAACCAAAGCGGTTTGAGTTATCTCACTTTTTATCTACTTACTGCTGTGCTGGACGCGACGGCGCTTGGCAGCCAGATAGTCAAACGGAGCGAGGATCGTGAGGATCACGATCGTAATAACTGATAATGAGCTAAAAAGCAATGTTATGGGGTAATAAAAAATAATTATAAATCGTGGAGAGGTTAGTTTTAATCTGCGCTTTTTTTCATACCCAAAGAGTCTGGAAAAATTTCATCGGCTGGGGTAACTATAAAGATCATATGATAATCTTTAAAATATTGTCCTGTTCCCCTGCCTTCGTTTGTAATTTCATTTGTATCCCACCAACGGCCAACAAATTCGTTTGTATGAAAAAGACGATCAGTGCCGGCAAAACGGCGATAGGGATCGGAAATGTGGATAATGCTATTTTCTTCATCAAGATGAGTCACTATGCTATAGTGACCATCGTCTCCATCAGAATCCTCGTAAAAAACCCCTTGCCATTCAATTCCGACTGGATAGTAGTGGGTTTTAATTAGTGTTTTTATATCTTCAAGTTGAGAATTGTTTTTATACCAAAAACTTAAATTGGGAGCAAGATTTTTTAGCGCAAGACTCATTTCTTTGATGGTCATACCGTGAGTGTGAATTTTTTTACCAATACCTAGTATTTTGACAAATTCATCTTGGTCGATTGGAAAATTTATGTAGCTTGTGAGCATTTCAAGAACTGCAGGTCCACAATGCGCCGCAGTGTTTTGGCGGATGCGCTGCATTTTGGGGAAATATAGATTGCTAGAGTTGTTTGGCATATTTGGACAGAAGACTGGCTAAACACTCGGAAAAACTCACTTCATGCATGTTTAGTATTTCAGTAAATGGTAAGCCTTTGTCTGGACCAAAGGCAGTATTTGGATTGGAATCGGTAAAGTATGGGATTTGAGTGTTTTCATCAACACGTATATCAAACTTGGCATAATCTTTGTGCTGGAGACTGCGAAAGGCTCTGCCGGCAAGCTTGGCAATTTTTCCAGCAAGTCCTTCTTCCACTAGTTTGTATTTATAAGCATTTAGGTCTTCATATGATTCAATACTGGTAAAGCTGTGTTTGCCGTCTGGTTTATTTTTGAAGATTTTTTCACCCATAAAAATGTGTTTTTTGAATCCGTCGTCAAAAACAGCTACGGTTATTTCAGGTCCGTCAACAAACTTTTCGACAAGGACTGGCATTTTATAAAGGGTAAGCATTTTATCAACCTGAGACTGCGCGGCGGCCAGGGTTTCCTTAACAGCTTTATTATTAATTCCAACACTGCCTCCGCTTTCGTTAAGCTTGACAATTAGGGGAAATCCAAGCTCTTCACTTACTTTTGTTTTAGCCCGGCGAATAAATTGAAAGTCAGGTGTGGGAATTTGATAGGCAGAAAGAAGTCTTTTGGTAAGGTTACGATTATTGCCAATGACCATTCCATCGATACCGGCACCTGTGTAAGGAATATTGGAAAGCTCAAGAGCTGCAGGAACAGAAGTTTGGAGTTTGTCTTTGCCACGAAGAGTATCAACAAGATTTAAGACAAGATCAGGTTTATCAACAAGGAGGTTAGTAAGAAGATATTGATCACCTGGATAACCCTTGGCGTTAATTCCAAGCTTTTTTATTTCTTCAACCACATCAGCTGCTCGCTCTTCAACTTCAACTTCTGCTTCGTATGCTTCCTGAGTTGGGAACCATTCCCTTTCAACATGAGAATAGGCAACAGCCACAAGCTTTAGTTTTTTGATGGCGCTGTCGTCTTTGGCTAACTTTATTCTTCCCATACAATTTCATATGCAGTTTACTATAGTTTATCTGTGTTTGTCACTGAGATTAATGATTTTGTGGGGCATTGCAAATGGAGTGCCTGGAGATGAAATTACAAAGGCAATTTTTTGGTTTATTTTGATTAGTAATTAATAAGCGTTTCTTACCGCCTGATGAATCTTTTTTAAGCGGTATTTTCATGATAGCTGTAGAGAGTTGTTAAAACAGATAAAATACAAACGCCCTATAACATTGACAACGCGATGCTTATTGGTATAATTCACATCTGTACATTTAAATCGGGTGTCTTTATCAAAAAAATAATTACAAGGAAAGGGTAAACGTGCTTAAAAGAAAAAAGAGCACTGTTTTTCTTCTGGTTATTTTGGTCTTGGCAGTTGCTGGAACTCTGACAGTTGAGGCTCAACCTCCGACACCACAAGGATATGTCAGCGATTTTGCTGGCGTGTGTAGTGTTGATCAACTGCAAACACTTGAGAATCAACTTGTTTCAATCGAGGCAGAAACAACTGTTGAAATTGCAGTTGTTACCCTTGATGATTGCGGCGAAGATCCGTTTGAACTTAGGGTTGAAATATTCAACCAATGGGGAGTTGGAAAAGCAGACATTGATAATGGTCTTCTCATCCTATCTTGCGTAAGCCAACGCGAACTTCAGCAAGAGGTCGGTTATGGCCTTGAAGGAGTTTTGCCAGATCTTAGAACTAGTAAAGCTGCTGATGAATACTTTGTTCCTCAAGCTCAAGCAGGCAATATTTGCCAGGGTTTGATTGATCTGACTGCATACTACAAAACACTTCTGGTTAAAGAAGATGAAGTCAAATCTAATGAAGAAAAAGATAATACCGCGGGCATAATTGCGTTTGGTGTTATTTTTGGGATTTGGCTTTTCGGAGGTGTGGCAATTGCAGTTTTGGTTGGTCCAGATGCTGCGGTTGACTGGTGGATAATGTGGCTCAGATTTGGCGCGATTTTGCTTTCTTCTTCAAGTAAAGGAGGACATAAGTTTGGCGGCGGTAGATCTGGTGGCGGTGGTAGTCGAACAAGGCTCTAACAAAGGAGAGAAAAAACACAATGCTTGAAATAATCAATTGTGTGATCGTTTTTTTAGCTGCAATTTTCATGCCACTTGTGGCATACCCCATGGCTGCGGTTCTTTGCCGTGCAAGACAAAAGGTTGATGGGTGTTTTGAGTGGGACAGTGAGTCGCACGAAAAACGAGAGGATCAGATGACATATTTGACTGCATTTGTGGTTTTTTTGGTAACACTTGTGGGATTTGGTGCAGCATATGTTTTCTGGTACACAGAGTACGCTTCCAGCTTTTTAACGTGGCTTGGAGAATCCATATATCTGCCAATTAGCTACTGGTCAGTAGTATATTCAATTGTGTTTACTATTGGCTGGTGGAAAACAGAAGAAATCATCAAAAAAGGAGAAAGATCGTGAAATACGTAAACAAACTGAGTCCGACAACCTGGTTTATTGTGGTTGTAGTTATTGTTTTTGTGCTTTTCTACTTTTCGGTTAATAATAGCGCTGCGACCAAAGACGAAAACGTCAATGGCGAATGGAGCAATGTTGGAGTTACAGTGCAACGACGGCTTGATCTCTACCCTGCTTTAGAAGCTGCAATTGTAGGTATGGATACCTCACAGCTTGCAGTGTTCGAGGCTCTGGCTGAGCAAGCTGGAAATCTTGCTGGGGCATTTAAATACGACGCCGGACACAACGCCCTGCCTCCTCAAAATGAAGAGGAAGCACGGTTGGTTGAAGAGCGTTTAAATTCATTCAACAATGCTCTTGTGGTTGCAATGAACTATGCTGCTGATAATCCTGATATTGTGAATGTTGTGCTGTATGAGGATTTCATGATGCAGGCTGAGGGCACAGAAAATCGGATTGCAGTTGCAAGAAAACGCTATAACGAAGCAGTTGAAGATGCGCGTACTTTTTGTCGTAAAATGCCGGCAAGTTTCTTTTGTAATATGAGCGGCTATGATGTTAACGACTGGGTTTATTTTAATGCCAGTGAAGAAGCACAAAAACCGCCGGAACTTGATTTTGGTGTTAACGACTAAATAAGTAAAAGAGGCACCTGATTTAAAAAAATTAAACCAGATTTGTTTTTCATTTATATGAAAACAGGTCTGGTTTTTTTAATGGTGATATAATTGGGGTTAGACATGAAAAGTCTTGCAAAAATAAGTTTGGGAGTATTGGCTTTGCTTCAAGCTGCTGGATTAATTTTATATATTTTTCTGGTCGGTGTTTTATTTTGGAGAGGAAATGAAATTTTTGGCAGAATTAATAATTACCTTGGACCTGTGATGGTGTTGACACTTCTTGTAACTTCGGCAATTATTTGTGCAATCTTTGCTTTTGGATATCCCGTAATTTTGGTATGGAAGTATAAAAAACCAATTAAAGCAGTTAAACTTGTTGCTTTTACAGCTCTCTGGCTTTTGGGATTTTTGATATTGATTATGACTACTCTTCTTATTTTGAAATAAACTACCGCCCAATTATTGTGTTTAACTAGGCGGTTAATGTGTTTTTTATTTTGATTGTTTAACGAATTGGCAGGTTATGAGCTAATGTGTCAAGAAATTCTACTTCCCCTGCTTCATTCATGCGAGGAAGGCGAATATTGGCACCAAGTTCATAATAACCGGCAATCACATTTTCCCAACCAGTGAATGCGCGGTCTTCCCAGACTACACGCTGAGTGGGATAGAGCCATAAATCTTCAATTGACTCCACAATCACCACCCTGAGCGATACGTCTCCTTCGTACCAACCATCGGCCAAATCTGAAACGATGTATGGCTCCTGGGTGTATGGGTCAAAGGGAAAGATTGACTTTGCCCAGCGCCAGGCGAAATTATCAAACCCAATCCACTCCCCATC
>Ga0156492_104_pt1 | contig 17589 bp, 23 predicted proteins | sample RifOxyB1_FD_110639 | JGI IMG/M metagenome (GOLD analysis project Ga0156492, IMG submission 110639) | Candidatus Woesebacteria bacterium RIFOXYB1_FULL_38_16
GTTTTAGGTTCAAGAGGCTTTCGTGAAGCTACTCCTGTTATGCGTGAAGTGATGAAAAAAGTTGTCAATCTCGATTTACAAGACTGTTTACCGAAGATTAAAGCTAAAACCTTAATCATATGGGGAGACAAAGATAAAATAACACCTGTGCCCATGGCACACGCCCTGCATAAAAGCATTCAAGATTCAAGCCTGAAATTCATCAAAGGTGCTGGGCACTCATCCCATAAAACTCACGCCAATGAATGGAATGAAATAGTTTACGAATTTCTAGATAAGTAGTTTACTCACAGCCCGTCTATTGGATGGAAACATTACTTCCCCTCAAAAACTTTCGAAAAAATGTATACTACGCTGTACGTTTCAATTAATTAAAAAAAGGAGAACGAACGTGAAGAAAGCTTTCTTGGTAATTGTGCTTGTGTTTTTACTTGGTGGTCTTGTTTCCTGTAGTCTCTTGAATAGTGATGAAAAAGACACTGAAACACAACTTCCCCAAACAGATTTTGTTCCAGATGGATTTAAAAACAACGGGATTCCAATTTACCTTTGTGACAAAAATCCACTCACCCATACCGATGCAGTTTGCTGGTTATACTCAGCCAACAATCAATAGCTTTTAGGAAAAGTGTAAAGTGAAAAAGCTTTGTGTTTTTCTGGTAATTGCTCTTTTGTTTTCTTTGGTCCCTGTTTCAAAGACCGAAGTTTTGGCCGGTGCACCTTGGCCCCCTGAACTTGTCAGTCCGGCAAATGAATCTACCGCATCCACAAATCCGCCCACTCTTTGTGCCCGTTATTCAGATCCCGAAGGACAAAATGGCAAAATCCGTTTTGAAACCTGGGGTGGAGGAGAAGGGGATCATGACAGTGCCTGGATAGATGTTGGAAACAATGAAACAAGATGTTGGACAGACTCTGGTCCTTGGTCGTCTGGTGTACACTCTTGGCAAGCAAGAGCAATGGATAGTGACGGTACCCAAGCAGCGTCATCAGATTGGGGTGTAAGAATTCCAGAAGGATCAGGGAGTGCAACCTGCACAATTGAGCCGTTTATAGCAACCCCGCCACCACCGCAAACAATTGGTTTAACAGTTGTTTTAAGTGGTTCGGCGACTTGTACTAATGGCGTTAAAGCCCTGCACTTTTTTGTAGATGGAAACAGTATTGGAAGTGTGAATGCAGGGAGTGGAAGTGCAAACTGGAACACAACAGGATGGGGAGCTAATGATCATGTTCTGGAAGTAAGAGCAGAAGATAATGTTGGGGGAGTTGTAAAAACAAGAACCCAAACCTATCTTTTAACCCCCAGTGGTCGCCCAGATGTGGATAATCCAAGTCCTGATCAACCTGGAAGTTTGCCAAATCCAGGCACTGGTTCAGGAGGATCCAGTGGTAGTTCTGGTCCGTCTGCGATTAACAATAGTTGGCAGATTAATAGTATTGTGTATCTTTGCCAGGGAACTGAAATCAGACAAGGGTCTGGTTTGACATACGCTGTTCATACAGTAGTTCCGGTTAATCAGTGGCCGGTACGAGTAATTGGTGGACCAAGAAATGCTGATGGATACACCTGGTTTGATGTGAAGCGTGATGATGGTGGCAGTGGCTGGGTCAGACAAGACCAGGCAAACTGCACACCAACACAACCAAACGTAAGTGGAAGCGGGGGACAAACAAGTGGTGGTGTATCTGTAGCATCATGTCCTGCTCGTCCAGGGATTGCACCAGGAGAGATTGTTGTTGTATCTGATCAAACTGATACTAATTACAACGTCAGATCACGTCCTGGACTTGGAAGTTCGGTCATGTATACCGTGCCACCGTATACCTACCTAAGCATTATTAGCGGACCTGTCTGTCAAGATGGTTACTGGTGGTATGAAGTTGGCTGGGAAGGAAAAAGCGGTTGGATGGCAGCAGTTGGATTTGGACAAAGTGCTACTTTGATTGAAAACGGCACTCCCATGCCAGGTCCATCTACTAATAATCCACCAGTAAATAACCAAGTCCCAGTCCCAAACACACCGAGTGTTGCCCCTAGCCAGGTTGAAGTAATTCAAACTGATTCAGGAAACATATTTCATGGTTGGCCGTTTGCGCCTGGTAATAGTTCTGTTCAAGTTCTTGTTAACGAACTTCGCCTCAGAAGTGGGCCAGGTACGGACAATTCAACTTATGGATATGTTGCAAACCAGCAGTACTACATTCTCATTTCAGTAGATGGGGATTGGGGTAAAGTTCAAACAGCATCAGGCAAAGTCGGCTGGATTTTTCTTAAATCCGGTTATACAAATTACCAAGACCAAAGAAATACAACAGCCACTGTTTCAAAAGAAGTGACAGTTGTTTGTGATGGTCAGGTAGTTGTTGTCACAGACTGGGATGAACAAACCCAAACCACGTCCCAAGGAACAAACTGTGCGGCGTATGTCTACCCACAAGAGGGAACTGCTCTTGATGGCTGGACAACGCCAAGATATGCAGTTGACTATGTTCAGGTTACGGTAAGCAATCTGCACCTGAGATCTGGTCCAGGTGAGCAATATTCCATTCTGGGATATCTAACCAATGGTCACTATTATGTTCTTCTTGAAACAAATGGTAATTGGGGAAAAGTGAGAACAAGTAGTGGAGCTGAGGGATGGGTTCATCTTTTGAGTGGGGTTAATGTTTCTCGCGCAACGACAACCAACCTTATTCCCATTGAAGCCCCCAGTTGTCCAGGGATTGGTTTTTTGTGTGGGGGAGAGTTGGTGGTAGATTTCACTTTGTTCGAATGGTTTGTTGACCAGTTTACCAACGAAGTATATGCTCACCCACGAACCTACCCATTTAGTGATCCGGTCCAATGTTCTGCCTATGTTTACAACCAAGGATTAGCAGGTGTAAGACCGGATATATGGCATTGGCTTAGTGACAATAGCGATGCTCATACGTTCGATGAACAAGCCCGTTCACACGGACTTGTAGTCCAAACGGTCAACGATCCTGGTTTTTACATCTCGCCAGGCGATATTGTTGTTTGGAGTCCTGGATGTGATGGCATGAATGCACAAAGTGGGCATGTCGGGTTTGTTTCTGGAATTAATTCAAATGGGAAGATATCTGTCGACCATTCAAATTACTCAGGTCCACAAACAGAATTTTCAGTTTTGAGTTGTATGTCTTTTATCCACGAACCCTCCAATGAATGGTGGGCGGATAAAAGGGAATGGCCGATGTGTTCGACGTTTGAATTAAGAAATCCGCAATAAAACAAAAAAGCCTATACGTTTCTACTAAAAATGTATAGGCTTTATTTTTTGTATTCAATACTGGCGATTAAGTCATTAATCCATTTCGCCACTTCCTCTTCGTTTCGGTATTTTTCTTCCCAAACATTTTTTACACAAGTAAACAATTTTGCTCTATCAAGAATAATTCTACAATGCTCTTGATCTAAAAAATTATAATTTGCCGATCCTTCGCTTATAAACAAAAAATCGCTTTGATTATTAATAATTAATTTTTTTGTAGCAGAGCCTAAATCACCGTTTCCCTCAAAGACTTCAACGTAGTACACGAGATCAAATTTCTCAGTATCAATTTTTCTAATCAAAATAGGATAACTAAATATTTTTGAGTAGCTAATAAAGTTTGAGAAATATACATTGGGTTCGTGATATGCTTTTGCATCGTAGATATCTAAAGATACAGTTTCGCTAAGCAAATTTATATCTTGGTATTTATTAAGATTTACCAGCTGTTTAGCCCAATCAGTAAACAGCTTTTTTGTATTATCGTTTGAATACTCAAGCAAGTCATTGTTCCAAGAATAAGCTGTGAATGTAGGAGATAATTCCTGTGAGAGACCTGCAATTTTTTTGTTAAGAAAAAGCGAATGCACACCTCCGATTTGATTGTATTTTGGATCAAGTTTAGTTGTGCTTAATCCATAACCTCTAGATTCAGTGTAATCAGATTCATAAATATAATTTTTGGGAATTGTAATTGTGTAATTACCCACTTGGTAATTATTTTTTTGTTGGTAATTGGATTTGTTCTTCGGAAAAAAAACAAAAAATAAAATAACAAGACAAGTAATTATCACAAAATAACGAAACAGTTTCATATATAAAGAATTATACCAAGAATTCTTTCTAATCGCTAAAAAGAACATATAACCAGTTTTTTTTCGTAATGAAACTTGTTTTTATATAGTATAGATACAGTGAGGAATATTTCTTGATATAATTTGCCTAATATGACAACAAACAGTAAGAGTTGGTTTACAAAAGCTATACCCATTTTCATATCATTAATTTTCTGCATTTTGTCCATAGTCATACCAAATACTATATTGACCGATACTAAATCTACAACAGATGTATTTATTGGAAAAACAGTTGTATGGCTAGTTGTTTGGACGATACCTCAACTAGTAATTGCTTTTATGGTACTAATCAAAAGACGAAATGGATATGTCTATGCAATGTTTCTTTCAGGATTTATTTCCATAATGTTATTAGTTGTTATCCCTTCACGATATGACCTAAAACTCGCTTCTGAGAGTATAACAACCATTTTATTCTTAATTGGAGCCTTGTATTCTGCAATTACAATGCTCTCATTCTATCAATTAAAAATCACCAGGAAATAATCTGCTTTGAATTTTGTTTTACTCCAACTTCTGCCTCAGTTATAATTAAGAATGTTAAACGAACTTAAGAGAGAAACACTTCGTAAACCAATTTATGTTGGCTACTTCTTACTGTCCTCTTTCCATTTAGCAAATCTTATTCGAAAATTCTTTTTCGACACAATTATTACGTATAAATACCCAACAGTATTTATACTTATTGGAATATTTGTTTTCGTAATTCCAGCCTTCACTATTGCTTACGGAAACTATAAAAAAACAATCTGGTCATTACCAGCAACAATTATTATTAGTTTTCTAATTTTTCTACTTCAAATTAACTTGGTTGATTATGACAAAATAGACACATTTAGTTTGTTTATAACGATTCTAAATTATATTTTAGTGACATATTCAATTATTGTATGTTTTTACTTGCTTACGAGGAACTATTTTGCTTCAAAAAATTGAATGAATTATAAAAGAAATTACTTAATTGGGTATTGGCATACGATATTAATTTTTACTTCCATTGCAGAAATTATTTGGAAAAAAAATGAATTAATTATCCTTTCAAGGATATATCTAATAATTGTTTTATCTGCTGTAATTTTCAATTTTATTATCCGCTTTCTGATTGTCTTGGGAATACGTCAAGATAAAAACTTAGCGTGGGTAGTCTCATTTCTTTTATCAATACTTGGTTTTTACACAGTATATTCAAACTTTGAAATGATTTTAGTATCCTCAATTTACGACAAAACATGGATAACAATAAACACGCTCGTAAATGGAGTAATTATTTACTGGTCGATCAATAAATTTTGGCTACAATATAGTCACAATAATGAATTCACAAAATAGATCAGAGGAATACACGAATTTTCTTAAATACAGTATTGTTTTGAACATAGTATTTCCATTGGTGATTTGGCTATACAGTATATTTATTGGTTATAGGGACAACCTAATTATAGAAAGTTATGCAATTATTGTTCTTGCCAGCATTAATGTCTTTGTATATGCGGGGATTAAAACTGTCTTAGCGTATGGTATCTTCACGAAGAAAAACTGGGGATATGTTGGTTTTTTAATTATTTCATTTCTCGTATTGTGGGCGCTGCTTAGAAAATATTATATAACTCCTCCTCTCTCAACCACTCAAAAAATTATTGATTTGTTGCTATTTACAATGAACAGTTCAACAATGTTGCTTATTCTTCTAATAAAAAAAGATTTTCTCCGTAAACTAAAATATTTTAATTAAAAAAAACTAATCATTAACTGATTAGGTATATTTTATTATGTTAAACTTTCAGAATACATGACAGATAAAACACATATATTAGTTAAAGTATGTTATCAGCAAATAGATGCTGAATTAGTCAAACAATATCTTCAGGCAAAAGGTGTGCCAAACATTATTATCAAAAAAGACAACTTAGGTGGAATGTTTCCGTTTCCATTTAGTCCAAGTCCAAACAAAATCGGTATTTATGTAGGAGCTAAAGACGCAGTTAAGGCAAAAAACTTACTGAAGATATATAAAGAATAATCAAATCATTGATTTATCAGTTTTTTATAACACTCAGGACCCAGTTTTCTTGAAAGATCTAAATTATTTTTCTGGTTTTGATAATTCTGACCCAGCAAAAAAGATACTGCTGCTACAACCAATAACAAAAAGATTATTGAAATTATTTTAAAATTACCTCTTTTGACGGAATTATATACAGATGATTTCATGTAATTAGTTATTCTTGGATTCAGAGTCATACAACTGATGTAGACATTCTGTATCAAGCCTTTCAAATGCTCTCTTGTTCAACCATGAGGATTGACGGATCTGTCCAAGTTTATATGAAATGATCACCGCTATGATACCAATAATTGCGGTGATGATAACTCCATGATTACGACGATCTATCAGTGCTTGCTTTTTAGTGAATTTATATTCAGACAATTTCATACTTAATTATACCAGCAGCCTAAGATATAATGTGAGAATGTTAAATAAGCTCAAAAAGAAAAACCTAAACGAATACTTACACCTTGGTTTTTTTGCGTTCGCTGTTATCCATTTCTTTTTGTTTATATATAGATTTATTTTTGAAACAATTTTGAATTATAAATATCCAAGCATATTCTTAGCGTTTTATTTGTTTGTTTATGTTCTTCTTCCATATTTATCAGGATATGGAATAGGGAAGAAAAGAACTTGGGGATATCCGATTGGACTTTTTACTTCACTACTTCTTTTTTGGATCGAAATTCAGTTTCTTAATAATCTTTTGAACATGCCGTTTTTACCTCAATTTTTTCTTTGCTTAAACGTTACTCTATCTGGTATTGCAATTTTAATCATTTCAGCCTATTCACTAATTAATAATCTCAATTTTATTTACAATCTTAAAAACTCAAAATTTACTACTAATACTTTTATTGCACTTTGGTATTTAGTGTCAACAATCGTTGAAATAATAGTTCTCGTATTTAGCAACGATTTAATAAAACAATACACTCAACATATCAGAAATAATGAAGAAATTAGATTAGTAGTTTTAATGATTTGGGCAATAATGATCGTTATCGTTTTTATAAAGCTATTCATTATTCGCGGAATCCTTGAGAACAAAAAATGGGCTTGGGTAATTGTTGTTGTTTCATCCCTTTTACCTTTTCTATTAATTATAAGAAATTCAAAATCGTTTTTTAGTCTTGGGATATTATATTTTCTTTGGAGACTGATTTACTACGTTATGGATGGACTAATATTATATTTGTCTTTCCCGAAAGTTCTTTCTTTTCTTAAAAAAGAACACAACACCCCCACCCAAGCCGCATAATTTTAAAAAAGATTGAGCTTTTTAAAGTAACTAGTTTTCAGATTTTCTGCAAATGATATACTTGTACCTGATGAGTGATTCAAACACCTTTGAAAAAAAAGAATTAAAAAAACGTAGTGAAAACCTTTCTGATTGGTACACTGATGTTGTATTAAAAAGTGAGCTTGCTGATTATGGCCCAGCCAAAGGCACAATGGTCATCCGTCCTTACGGATATGCCATTTGGGAGCAAATCCAGGAAATATTTAATAAATGGATCAAAGCGTATGGGGTTGAAAATGCTTACTTTCCCCTGTTTATCCCAATGAGTCTTTTTGAAAAAGAAAAAGACCATATCAAAGGATTTTCGCCTGAGTTGGCAGTTGTTACCCACGGAGGAGGAAAAAAGCTTGCAGAACCTCTTGTTGTTCGCCCAACTTCTGAAACCATTATGTACCACATGTATAAAAAATGGGTTAACTCACATCGTGATTTACCCATTCTTATTAATCAATGGAACAATGTGGTCAGATGGGAAATGCGCACATACCTTTTTCTGCGTACTTCAGAATTTCTTTGGCAAGAAGGCCATACTGCCCACAAAGATGAAAACGAAGCCCAAAAAATGCAGCTTCAAGCCCTTGAGTGGTACCGGAAACTTTATGAAGAATATCTTGCTATTCCAGTAGTGGTTGGTGAAAAAAGCCAAACAGAAAAGTTTGCTGGAGCCAAATCAACCTATTCTGTAGAAGCCCTCATGCCAGATGGCAAAGCTCTTCAAGCTGGTACCTCACATAATTTGGGTACCAATTTTAGTGAAGTTTTTGATATTGCTTTTCAGGCTGAAGATGGAAAAAGAAATTTTGTTTGGCAAACTTCTTGGGGATTATCTACCCGCAGCCTAGGTGGTTTATTCCTGACTCACGGCGATGATAATGGTCTTCTTCTTCCGCCAAAAATTGCACCCATTCAGGTTGTAATTATTCCAATTAATAATGATGAAGGAATTAATGCAACCTCCCAGGCTATTAAAACAACTCTCGAAGATAAAGGCCTAAGAGTAAAGCTTGATAACCGTGATTATCAAAGCATGGGTAGAAAGATTAACTATTGGGAATTAAAAGGTGTGCCAGTAAGACTTGAAATTGGCAAAAAAGAAGTTGAATCAAACACAATTACATATGTGCGAAGAGATACTCTTGCCAAACTTCAGATTAATAATGATTCAAAATTGGGAGATGAAATCCAAGGTATCCTTGATAATGTGCAAGTTTCACTTTTTGAAAGAGCCAAATCATATCTTGCTAATAATACCCGCACCGCCGAGACCTACGACGAATTTAAAGAAATCATGAAGACAAAACGAGGGTTTATCAAAGTTTATTGGGAGGAAAGCAAAGAATCAGAAGACAAGATTAAAGAGGAAACAAAAGCCACCCCCAGAGTAAAACTTTTAGGACACCAAAAACCAGGCAAATGCTTTCTTACAGGAAAGCCCACCCAGGATGTCTGGTATTTTGCCCAGTCTTACTAAGTATGAAGAACATTCTGGTCATTGGCGGTGGTACCGGCACCTACACAGTTCTAAAAGGATTGAGAGCATTTCCAGTCAACTTGTCAGTAATTATCTCCATGACTGATTCAGGAGGAAGTAATAAGGTCCTACGTGATGAATTTGGTCTTCTTCCAACTTCTGATATCAGACAATGTATTGTTGCCCTAGCATCAACAAGAACAAATGGACTAATCCGTGATCTTTTTACCTACCGCTATAGTCAGGGGACAGGAATAACTGGCATGACCTTTGGCAATTTATTTATGGTTGCCCTAACAGATCTTTACGGATCTCAGGAAAAAGCAATTGAAAAAACTTGTCAATTTTTGGATGTTCGTGGCAATATCTTGCCTGTTACTTTTGACAACACTAATCTTGTTGCCCGCTATGAAAGCGGCCGTCAAGTATTGGGAGAGCATTTAATTGATGATCCAGATGAAACCTTGGGTAAGCAAAAAATCATTGAGCTTGAAGTCTTTCCACCAGCCAAGGCAAATCCAAAAGCCCTCAAAGCAATTAAAGAAGCAGATTTAATTGTCATTGGCCCGGGTGATTTATATACCAGTATTATCTGTAATCTGGTTGTTGATAATATTGGGACTGCAATCAAAAAATCAAAAGCCAAAAAAATATATGTTCTAAATCTAATGAATAAATTTGGCCAAACAAACCAGTTTACTGCCGATGATTATCTTTCTGAAATTGAAAAATATTTAGGTAAAAACACAATTGACTATTGTCTAGTCAATACTAATCACCACTTTTCCAAATCTACCTTAAAAAGGTATCAACAAGAAAACGCCTCTTTGGTGGTAAATAACTTAAGAACCACAAAGAGACTAAAAATAATCAAAGGTGATTTTGTCTCTGAATACATAAGCGACAAAGTACCAGGCGACAGACTAAAGCGCAGTTTCATCCGTCATGATTCTGATAAACTAGCAAAAGCAATCTACAAATTAATATAGTCATATTATGTTCGCACACAAAGTGCGTAAAACAAAATGTTAAATGACATTTTGAGTTAATATGACTATACTATCTAATATGCAAGATAAAAATTGTATTTTTTGCCAAATTACGACTAAGAACATACCTGCAGAAATCATTAAAGAAACTGATACCTTGCTTATTTTTAAAGACAAAAACCCAAGCGCCACAACACATTGGTTAATTGTGCCCAAAGAACATATTAATGATCTTACAAATTTAAGCAATGATCTTCTTGTTCAAATCAAAGACGAAGCATTGCTTCTGGCAAAAGAGCATTCCTTTAATGGTTTTAGGCTGTCAAATAATTTTGGCGAAGCAGCAATGATCCCACATTTGCATTTTCATTTTTTAGCAGGAATTGATAAAACAAGACAAATATGATTACTGAAAAACTAAGCGGATTAATTAAAGAGGCACTCAAAGACAAAGATGAAACAAGGCTTTCAACGCTCCGCCTTCTTTACACCAGTTTGCATAATGCCCAAATTGATAAAAGGGGAGTGCCACTATCACAAGATGAAGAAATACTCATTGTAAAAAAAGAAGTTAAAAAAAGACGTGATGCAATTGAGATTTATGAAAAAGCAAATGAAACAGGCCGTGTTAAGAAGGAAAAGGAAGAACTTGAGATTCTTTCAACCTTTCTTCCTCCTGAAATGGATGAAACAAAATTAAAAGAAATTGTTTCTCAAACAATTAAAGATCTTTCTGCCGAAGGTATGAAAGATATGGGGAAAGTAATTGGTGCAGTCATGGCAAAAACTTCTGGTCAAGCTGATGGCGCAAAAGTATCAGAAATTGTTCGCTCCCTTCTTTCTTAATAAACAAAATAGTAATAGTATATGATCAAGATTGATATTCAAGATAATAAATATTCGATCAATAAACAAGAAATTGTCGATTCAATTAAACAAACCATTATTAAAAACAATGGTCCCCAAGATGCAAGCCTCTCTGTCACAATTGAAAACGAAAAAACCGTTTTTGAACTTGCCAAAAAATATCTTCACGAAAATGATGATGAAGCCAAAGGCCACCCAGTATTATCATTTCTTGTAAGTGAAATTGAGGGAAGGTTTATTCTTCCGCCAGATGAAGAAAATTATCTCGGAGAAATAATTGTTTCCTTTGAACAAGCCCAAAAAAACGCTCTTCAGGCAGGGCACAGCCTTGGCACTGAAATTGTAAATCTTGTTAACCACGCAACACTGCATCTTCTTGGTATCCATCACAACTAAAACACTTTTTTGCAAATTGCATTAGCATGATGTTAATTGTAAATTGTAAGTTAAAGCAATGACTCTCTACCGCAAATACCGCCCACAAACAATTTCCGAACTTGATTTAGAAAGTGTTCGTGAAGAGCTGACACGTCTTGTTTCAGTAGCATCAATTCCACACGCCATTTTATTTACTGGACCAAAAGGAACAGGTAAGACTTCAGCTGCTCGTATTTTGGCAAAAATAGTCAACTGCGAAAATCTACAAAAAAATCATGAACCTTGCAACCTGTGTTCTCAGTGTCTTTCAATTACTGCAGGTAACAATCTCGATGTGATTGAATTAGACGCTGCCAGTAATCGCGGAATTGATGATATTCGCGCCATCCGCGAAGAAGTCGTTCTTGCACCAAGCTTAGCCAAAAAGAAAATCTATATTATTGACGAAGTGCACATGCTAACAACCGAAGCTGCAAACGCACTCTTAAAAACTCTTGAAGAGCCACCCGACCATGTCATTTTTATTCTGGCAACCACTGACCCACAAAAGCTTCCCGCAACTATCATCTCTCGTCTGAGAGTAATTAATTTTACCCAAGGATCTACCAGTGAAATACTAAGAGAACTGAGTAGGGTAGTAGACAAAGAAAAAATTAAAGTAGATCAAGAATCTCTCACTCTTATTGCCAAGAGCGCTGGAGGTTCATTTCGTGACGCCGTTAAAATCCTGGAAGGCTTTGTCGATGAGCACAATAATATTGATCATGAAAAAGTAGTTAACTCTCTTCTTCAAACAAGTCTCTACAGTATTGATCAACACATCAGCCTTTTTAAAGCCAGAGATTCCAAACAGCTTCTTTCAGAAATTGAAAAAATCATATCAAATGGTGGATCAATCAAAATTTATACCAATTTTATTATCCAGGCTCTCCGAGAGATGCTTTTGGGTCAAGAGTTTGAAAAAGACGAAAAAACATTTTCCTTAACCAAGGCAGAATTAATAAGTCTCATAGAGCTTTTTCTTGCCGCATCAGCCGAAATTGCAATCTCTCCCATTCCACAGCTTCCAATTGAAATAGCAGTTATTAAGTGGTGCTCACAAAAAAGCACTTCCCAAGAAAATAAAATCAAAACTTCTGAAGACAAAATCGACACAGAGAATACAAGCACGACAAAAGAAGATGCACTTGCGCCACAAACTTCGTCTGCTGTTAGCTTATCCATTAGTGGCGACGGTCAATTAGATAACACTCTTTGGTTTCGTATTCTGTCTGAAGTACGCGCCAAACATTCTGGTACCGAGGCCCTGCTTCGAGCTGCAGCCCCCAAAAGCTTTGATGGTCAAAGACTTTGTGTAGGAGTTTACTACCGTTTTCACAAAGAACAACTTGAGGTTCTTGAGCACAAACGCTTAATTGAAGATGTTGCAGCCCAAGTTCTGGGGGTACCAATCAAAATTTTTTACGAACTAACAGAGCGTGACAAAATGCCGACAAAGACAAATACACCAATCGATAAACCTTTGACTCACGCCAAGGATGAAGATATAATTCAAGCAGCCAAAGAAATTTTTGGCAATTAAAATAAATATATGTTTGATAAATTAAACCAAGGAAGACAACTTCTCAAAATGCGCTCTGAAGCCCAAAAACTTCAAAAACAACTCGCCGAAGTAACAGAAACAGTGGAAATAGGAAATGCCAAAGTCAAAGTTTCCGCTGACCAAAAAGTTATTTATGCGGAACTAAGTGGCGAAAGATTACCAGATGTTGAAAAAGCTGTAAATGAAGCCTTCAAAAAAGTCCAGAAAAAAGCAGCCATGAAAATGATGCAAGAAGGGGACTTAAGTAGCATTTTTAATAAATTAAGTTAAAAAAGCCTCTGTATTTTTTGTCTACAAAGGCTTCGCTTTTTTATTTAGGACGATCTAAATATTCAATATCTTCCCAAAATACCGTTCTCCCTTTTGCGATTTTCAAAGCAACATTTTTATCTTTAGCCTCCCAGTGACTACAGATATAAACCCATCGCCAAAGAATAGGGATCTTTACATACCATCCTGGACCATTCCACCAGTCAGGCATTGTCATTTTATGCACCCTTTCTAGCTTAACCGTTTTTTTAAAAACAGAAGTAGTTTATCAAAACCGATCATGATAGTAAATATTTATAAAAAACAGCAAGACAAAAACATTTTTAAAATTCTGTTAAAATGAATTGCCATGAAAGTTCCCAAAACTCTTTCCAATCTTATAGATTCCTTTCAGCGTCTTCCTGGTATTGGCCCAAAAACAGCCCAAAGACTATCTTTCTATCTTCTCCATGTTCCCCAAACCGACCTTGATCATTTTTCCTACGCCCTGGGGAATCTTAAAAAAGACACCATTCTTTGCTCCATCTGCCGCAATGTTTCTGATCATGATCCTTGCCCAATCTGTTCTGATCACGGGAGAATAAATTCCTCCATCCTTGTCGTTGAGCAACCCCTTGATATTCTTGCCTTTGAAAAAACCGGTAAATATCGCGGACTATACCATGTTCTTCATGGCAGTATTAATCCACTTGACAATATTGGACCAGATGAGCTGTACATTAAAGAATTATTTGATCGGATTCCCAAAGGAATAAGTGAAGTTATTATCGCAACCAACCCAACTATGGAAGGGGATGCCACGGCAATGTATATCTCAAAAGAGCTGCACCGCCTTTTTCCTGCAAACGGAAAAACCCTGCAAGTATCTCGTTTGGGTATGGGCATACCGACCGGTGCGAGCCTTGAGTTTGCTGACGAGACAACTCTAATTCAAGCAATAGAAGGAAGAAAACAAATCTAAAAATATGGGAAATTTTGCAGCCTCAGCCGTCAAAACAGTTCAAAAAACCACCCAACAAACAGCCCAAATTATTGCCAGGCAAGTCCGTGAGCAAACTAATGAAACCTTAAAATCAGCAGCTTCACAAGTTTTTCCTCAACCTGAACGATCAGGTGTAATAGACAGACCAAAGCCACCCTCCTTAGTCCAATCCACAAAAGAAAATAGTAATTTAAACCCAGCCCAAATCAAAGCCAATGAAGAAGCTCTTCTTCGCAAGTGGAGAGCCAGGCTTGCTGAAATACAAGGAGAAATGGGACAAGCATCACAAGCAAGAGTACAAGAAACCCAAGAATGGCAAAAACAACAAGAAGAATTAATTAGTCCCGAAGAAGAAAAAGACAATGAAAAGCAGTTTGTGGCACCTATAGGGAAAATAAACAAAGGACAACAAGGTGGAAAAGGTGGTGCCGCAGCTCAGGTTCAGCAAAAACAAACAAAGCATGAAACTGGCCGCGGCGCCAAAAACTAAGGTGATGCTACAATAAACTACCACGCGCTAATGCGCATGGTATTCTGAAATACAGAAAAGTTTGATATTGGTTCGCAAGCGAACTGCATAATAAAACCATGAATTTAAGACTATTTAATTCATTAACCAGGGAAATTGAAGACTTCATACCCTTAGATCCAAAAAGTGTTGGTATCTATGCTTGTGGACCAACAGTCTACGACTTTGCCTCTATTGGTAACTTTCGCACCTACACTGTTTCAGATGTTTTAGTCAGAACCTTAAAATTTAGCGGACTTAAGGTAAATTACGTTATGAACTTAACTGACGTCGGACATTTAACAGGGGATAACTCAGGTGATGCAGATACTGGGATTGATCGTATGGAAAAAGGTGCAAAAAGAGAAGGCAAAACCGCCTGGGAAATTGCTGAATTTTATATAAATGCTTTTTTTAAGGATTATCAAAAACTAAATCTGACCGAGCCCAATAAATTTCCCCGTGCAACCGAACATATTAAAGAACAAATCGAACTTATTAAAAAACTTGAAGAAAATAAACTAACCTACAAAACAAGTGATGGTGTTTATTTTGATACCATTGCCTATGAAAAAACTACACACAAAAAATACGGTGAACTAAGTAACCTTGACCAGATTCAAGAAGGTGCACGAGTTGAAAAAAATCCCGAGAAAAAAAACCCCCGCGATTTCGCTCTTTGGAAATTTAGCCCAAAAAATGAAAAACGTCACATGGAATGGGAAAGTCCTTGGGGTCTTGGTTTTCCTGGCTGGCATATTGAATGCTCTGCCATGAGCATGAAATATCTTGGCGAGAGTTTTGATCTTCATACCGGTGGAGAAGACCTCAAACAAACTCATCACCCAAATGAAATTGCCCAGTCTGAAGGCGCAACCCAAAAGCCCTTTGTAAAGTACTGGCTCCACGTCACCTTCCTGAAAGTAAACGGCCAAAGAATGGGAAAAAGTTTAGGCAATTTCTACACTCTCTCAGATGTAGAGGCCAAAGGTTTTAGCCCACTGTCTCTTCGCTACTTTTACCTTAGCGGTCATTACCAGGAACCTTTAAATTTTTCCTGGGAAGCACTTAGAGCTGCTCAAAATTCGCTTACTAAACTAACAAGTATTGTTAGTAATCTAAAAAATACAAAAGAAGATCAACGAACAAAATTGTCAGAAGAAAAAATGCTCAAAATAGATTCCTTTCGTGATGAATTTACAGCCGCCCTTAATAACAATCTCAACACTCCACAAGCACTAGCTGTACTTTGGGAAGTAGTAAAAAGCAATATCCCAAGTCCAGACAAGCTTGATCTTGTATATCTTTTTGATGAAGTCTTGGGACTTAATTTAAATCAAATTACAGAAAATAAAGTCATTGGTGAAAAAAAGACAGAAAAGGGGATAATCACCTGGTATGTTCCAATTTCCCAAACAACAATTAAGGCGCTGGAAAACAGACTAGAAACAAAAGCTCAAAAAGACTTTGACAAAGCAGATGCTATTCGTAAAGAACTCGAAGAAAAAGAACACATAGTCATTGTCGATCACCCATTGGGTACAATAATAAAAAGTAAATGAATAATCTTCTGCCCAAGATAAACTTAATTCTTACGCTCGTTTTGACTCTAGGCGTTTCACTTCTTGGCTATTTCTTTTACCAACTACGTGGCCAAGTAACCTTACTTAATAACAACACACCCGCAATATCAAAAACCTCCGTTCCTAACACAACCACAACAACCCCTCCCAGTGGAGAAGACAACAATCTTTCTTTGTCTGAAACAAACACTTTTGCTTCCAAAGAAAGCTTGGCAGTCTTAAAAGACTATCTTGATCAATCTCTTGCAACCTTTTCAGCTTCTCTTTCCAAAAAAACAACAACAACTACTCAAACATCCACACCGTCCACCCAAACCTCATATATTTCTCTTGGTGATACTTACACAACAACTTCCACAAGTTGGGTCGATGTGCCAGGCAGTGAAGTCTATATCGATCTTGTAAATGATTACTCCCAAAAAGCAACAGTTACATGGTCAGCATCCTTAAAAGTTGCCCACTCCAATGGTCAGGCATTTGCCCGGCTTTATGATGCTACCAATAAAATTGCGCTAATTAATAGTGAGCTCACAACAATTAACAATGCAGCATATTCACAAGTCACCTCAGGCAACCTCGCGCTTTGGCGAGGAAAGAATCTCTATAAAATTCAAGTAAAATCACTAAATTCATTTGAAACAACCGTTACTGGAGGTAGAATTAAAATTACTTACTAAACCATAAAATAAGCCCGCATTCAGTCAAAAATACGGGCTTTTTACCTTTTTACATTGTTATTACTTTGAAACCGATATACAAAATCGCAAGGACAGGCCAAGCAATCATCCAAACCATCAGCGCGGTATAAAATCCATCCTCCTCAACGGAAGCGATTTTATCACTCCCGGAAAAGAAATTCTTACTTTCTTCTTTGATGTGGGTGGTGTAGAGCTGTAAAACCAACACGCCAACAAAAACGAAATCCATCCCAAACGCCAATAAGGCAGCTATGGGCATACCGCCGATAAATCCTACCAGCCACCGAACCTTTCGCTTCCAAGGTTTCATGGTATTCGTTCCCTTCAGAATCTATAAGAACTACTCAAATATCCTATATTGTATCATTTGGTTATTCAAAAAGCAATTTTCTAGCAATATATGATTTGAAATCGATATTAGTTATCTGTAAAGTAAAGTTATGATAAAAAGAATTTTAAATATTCTTCCTGTTTTTTTCTTTTTGCCATTTTTAATTATTAGCTTTCCTAAAACAGCAAGGGCTCAGGAAGAACCAATTTTGAATTTTGAACGTGCATATCAAGATTACATTTACACTCAAAACCTTTACAAACAAGCTCGGGGAGAATTTTTACTTGCCCAGTCACAATATACTCAAGCTCAAACTCTAGCCTCACGAACAAAACTAATCGAAAAAACAATTATCTTTTTGGAAAAACGAGATGACGTTGTTATTACTTACCTAACTTCACTA
>Ga0156492_118_pt2 | contig 13666 bp, 14 predicted proteins | sample RifOxyB1_FD_110639 | JGI IMG/M metagenome (GOLD analysis project Ga0156492, IMG submission 110639) | Candidatus Woesebacteria bacterium RIFOXYB1_FULL_38_16
GATGAAATTTTAAAAAAAGAAAAAGTGAAAATTAATGAGATTTCTGAGATTGAAGTGAAGAGAGGTCCTGGTTCTTTTACTGGTCTTCGTGTTGGTTTGTCTGTTGCTAATACAATGGGTTGGGCTTTGGGAATTAAAGTGAATGGCCAGGATGTGAAGAAACAGGGACCGGTTTTACCGATATATGAAAAATAATTTCGTTGTTTGTTAGATCTTCATTTAAGATTCTAAAAAGGTTGTAGATTTGATTTCGGTATATATTTGGATATAATAGCTTGAGTTGAAGTCCTTTTAATCTCTCAGGAGAAAAATGATGGGCAAGAATGTCCAGATTTATGACAAAGCAGGTCAGTTTGTTTTGAATGAGAACAATGATTTAGTCCGGGTATGTGACTCTTGTAAGGGGACTGGAATGCGGACCCGGACTGAAAAGATTCAAAGAAGTGATGTTGTTGTTGTGATTGACGAGATCTGTCCTCGTTGTGATGATGGCTTTGTTGATAGTGTTGGCATAAGAAGTGCAAAGTTAAAACAAATGCGGTTTCAGGCTTTGTTTTTGCCACCCACATTTTTGTTGTCATTCATTTTGCTAATTTTAGGATTAAGTTTGGAAAATGAGTCTTTGAGTGAGCTGAGTGTTTTGGCTACGATCTTGTTTGGTGTTTGGTATGGTATTTTTGTGATTTATGCATATAACGATCGGAATTATAGCCAAACAAGAGAAGACCTGGAATATTTATCGTATTTAGAAAAGCAGCTTAGAGAACAAGCAAGGCTGGCAAATGTTGAAGAGACTGATGGTGAAGAATTAGAGTTGCCTTACGAAGAAATGACACAGCGCTTGCAGACAAGTGGATAGGATTTATAGGTTAACCCAAGGTGTAAAACAACTTTGGGTTATTTTTATTTATGGTATCCCACTTGACAAAGTTATAGGAAGGTATATATATTGTCGTTATGTTAGCTGGATCCTCTAGTTGGAATAATATTGAGAGGAACGTTGCTTGAAAGAGCCGCCGAAGGGCGGTTTTTTTGTGGCTACTGAAAGGGGGTGAAGAAGATGAAGAGAATACTTTTAAGTATCATGACAATTGCACTTGTGGCTGTTGTAGGAGTTGGGGCAACAAGAGCATATTTTAGTGATGTTGAGATAAGTGAAGATAATACCTTTGAGGCCGGTGTTTTAGATTTGGAGGTAGATTTTGATGGGTACTATAACAAAGAAGTTGATGGACAACCTAATGCTGGTCATTGGGTAATGACAAGTATTAATGATGGCCAGAAATTTTTTGACCCAGAATTTCTTTCTGATTTGAAACCTGGAGATTATGGTGAAGGAACAATTAGCCTTCATGTAGATAACGATGCTTGGTTGAGAGCTGTGATTAGCGAGGTTCATAATGATGAAAACGCTTGTACAGAACCTGAAGCAGAGGTTGATGCAAGTTGTGATAATCCAGGTCCAGGTCAGGGTGATTTAGCTCAGTATTTGGAGTTTATGACATGGGTTGATGATGGTGATAATATCTACGAGCCTGAAGGGGAGACTCCAGAGCGTTTGTTGTTTGATTGGTCACCAGCGAGTGATGTTTTGGGAGGTATTTGGTGGGATCTTGGAATGATCTCATCTAGTGAAGTTCATTACTTGGGAGTTGCTTGGAGAGTACCTGAAGAAGTTGGAAATATTATCCAATCTGATTCATTGGATGCTGATATAACATTTGAAGTCGAACAGTATAGACATAATGAAGATGGTCCGAGCTGGAACGACTAAGTTTTGATTTTAGTTTGCGGTGGGGAAGAAATACTTTCCTACCGCAGGCTAAGTAGAATTTAGAAAGGAACAAATTGAAAAAGATTTTAAATTTAGTTTATTGGGGAATTTTGATAATTATATTGTTGATTGCTGGGGTTTTGGTGCTGTCTACTTTTGATACTCCACTGAATATTAGGGTGTTTAGTGTGCAATCTGGATCAATGGAGCCTGCAATTCGACTGGGCAGTTTGGTAGTTGTAAGGGGAAGTGAAACTTATGGAATTGGGGACATTGTGACGGTTGTGGGAGAGAGAACTGTGAAGGAGACTGTAACACACAGGATAGCTGAGAGGGTAGTTGATCCGGATAATGGGCGAATTAGTTACCGGCTTAAAGGAGATGCAAATGAAGAGGCAGATCGTGAACTGGTTCCTTCAGGTCGGGTAATTGGGAAAGTGATTTTCTCTATGCCGTATGTGGGGTATTTAGTCAGTTTTGTTCAGAGCCAGGTTGGGTTTATGGCTCTTATTATTATTCCGGCAACAATTTTGATTTATTCAGAACTGATGGTGATTAAAAAAGAGATTAGGAAGATGTTTTTTAAAAAAAGAAAAAAAGCAGATGAAGATATGGAAGAGGAGGAAGAAGATGAATAATTTTATCAGAAAAGTATTATTGTTTTTGGGAGTGGCTTTTGTGCTTTTGGGTGTAAGTGCAAAACCAACCCTTGCCTATATCTATGATAATGAAGTATCAGAAGAAAATACTTTTGGCTCAACCAGTCTTGACATGACACTGACTTCAGAGACGAGTGATTTTTTCCCAGAGGAAGGACTGCTTCCTGGTGTCGGCGTGGGTCGTACGGTTTCAGTTGGGAATGTTGGAGAGTTACCTTTTTACTATAGATTGGAATATGAATATGTATCAGGGGACAGTGATTTTTGTAATGCACTTACTGTAAATATTGACAGTGGTGTGACATACAGCGGACCATTAACAACTAATCCGCATGTTATTGGTCCTTTGTTTTCAGCTTCTGGATCAGCGGATTTTGATTATCAAATAACACTCCCTTCGGATACTGATTCGAGCCTTGCTAACAAGAGTTGTCAATTTAATATTAAGGCTTATGCTTGGCAGGAGGGTGGAGGGGTGGGAAGTGGATTTTGGGATGTGGAAGTTCTTCTTAACGATATTTCAAGTGGAGAGTGGGGAGGGGAGCCTGAGCTTGTAAAGATTGTGGTTAATGAAGTTTGCTATGATGTTGATACTCCTTCTCAGGGAGATGATGGGGGTGGTCCAACATCTGATGAATGGGTCGAGCTTTATAATCCAAATGATTTTGCGGTGAATCTTAAAGATTGGACTTTATCTGACAATTCAGTTTCTCGGACGATTAGCCATAGTAATAAATATATTCCAGCACATGGATTTGCAGTTATTGCAAAAGCTGCTCAGACTTGGACTTATTGGACGATCCCAGGGGAAGCTGAAAAAATTGAACTTGGGGATAATATTGGGAATGGACTTGCCAATGATGGGGATAGGGTAATTTTAAGAGATAATAACGGAGTTGAAATTGATGCGGTTAGTTGGGGGGATGATATAACTGCTTTTACTCCGTCTGTGGGGGATGTTGTTGAAGGACATTCAATTTCAAGAGTGGTGAAGGGAGTAGATACTGATGCGGCGGTTGACTGGATGGACACTTATGGGGGATCTGATCCTGTTGGGCCAAACCCAGGAACTAATCCTCATCCACCAGCGGTATCAAGTATTTTGTTTACGCCACTCTTTGTCAGTCTTGATCCCTTTCCAAGTCCAACACCTGAACCCTTAGTTTTAGAGGCACCGCCAACACCAAGTCCAAGTCCTGAGCCAATACCTATGCCCAGTCCAACACCTGAGACGTTAGTCTTAGAAACTCCTGTACCAACACCTGATTTAGTTAGCTCTCCAATACCCTCTCCAACACCAAGTCTAGAGCCAAGTCCGACAAGTACCCCAGCTGTTGTTGATCCGATTGCAACTCCCAGTCTCAGCCCTGTACCAACACCCAGTCCCAGTCCGGCATCTGAAGCAGTGCCAGATCTACCTGTGGTAATTGTGCCAGAACCAACAATATTACCAGTCAATGAAGAAAGTTAATTTACTGCTTATAATTTTAGCAAGTTTTTTGGTTTTTGGTGCTCGGGAAGTTTTGGCAGAGAGTGATATGACAGTTACTTGTGATGGTGTTGGCGATTGTGTGATGTCTCCTGTTTCGGGAGGAAGTTTATTTAATGAGACTGGAATTCTACCAGGTGATTCAGTAGAGCGGATTTTGAGTGTGATTAATGAAGATCAGGGAAATAGCTGCGAGCTTTTGATGGAGGTAACAGATTATGAAGAAGAACCGAGTGGTTTTTCTGACAGGCTATTTACTTCACTACAGAAAAATGGTGGTGATGTATTTGGTTCGCGCTCTGGCGGGCAAGCACTGCCTGGAATTAGCATGAAAAATATCTATCAATTGGGACTTGTTAATTTAGGCCAAATAGAAGCTAACGAAACAGCTAATTTAAGCTGGTTGACAACATTTGATTTGAATGCTGGGAATGAATTTCAAGGTGCAGAAACAATTTTTGATTTTGAGGTTCGTTTTACTTGTGGAAGCGAAGAAGGTGAGACTTTGCTTCTTTTGGCAAAATCAAATGATACGGGAGGAGCTAGTCGGTCACCAGGGTCTGAAGTTACCTATACTTTGACTGTTTCGGCTTTGCAGGATCTTTCAAATGTAGTTGTCTCGGATCTTCCTCCGGATGGGTTTGATTATGTAGTTGGTTCGTGGACTGGTACGGCGGTTGAGCCGGTTTATTCGTCACCTGGGAAATGGGTGATAGGTGATATGTTGGCGGGGCAAATAATTAATCTGACATATAAGGTGGTAATAAACTCAAGTGTTGATCCAGGAACTTATCCTGATTTGGCTTGGGCTAAGGGGGAATATTTGGGAGGAGATGTATATGCGAATGCTGATTCTGGATTTTTTGTGGGGACTGAAGTTTTGGTGAATGTCTCAGCTCAAGGAAGCATTAGTTTTGAAGGACAGGTTCTTGGTATATCAGATGAAATTCTACCGGCGACGGGTGCTGAAACTAAATGGCTGTTGGTGGGATTTTTACTTATGATATTTGGTGGAGGAAGTATAATTTATGGCGCAAGAAAGGAGAAAAATGAAGAAAATAATTAATATTGTTGTTGTTTTTGGCTTTTTATTGTTTTTGTCTTTGGGAGAGATTTTTGCGGGTAGTTTGACTGTTCGGATTGAGAAACCAAGTTCACCTACAAGTAAAAAGGATTTTCGGATTGATTTTGTTTCACTGGATCTTGAGCAAAGAACAGTTCAAGTTGATTGTTATTACAAAAAGCCTGGGGGAAGTTTTTCGTTATTTGAGTCCAAGAACCTAAAAGCTGGAGGAGATAGTGGATACTGCCAAGTAGATAGTGGAGAAATTAGTGAGCGGAGGGTTTATGATTTTTATGTTGTTGCGAATGCGGGAAGTGATAGTATAACCAGTGCAAGTGTAGCTGTGGAATATGACGACATTGGTCCAGGTACTCCAACTGATTACAGTAGAGTTAAACAACTAGATGGTTGTTCGTATGAGATTAAATTTAAAACAGCAAACGATAATAATGAAACTGCAAAGGTTGAGCTTTATCGCTCAATGAGTGCTAATTTTACTGCTGATTCGAATACTAGAATTACCCAGGTTGGGATGGGATCAAATTTAGAAAGCAAGTTTTTTACCACCTTACCTGATTGCGCTAAGGAGTATTTTTTTGCAATTAGGGCGTTTGATGGAGCGGGAAATGGCTCGGGTGTTGTGGGTGATATGGGAGGAGTGGTATCAATACCAAGAGTTGGAGAGGGAGTGGGAGCAATTAGGGTAAATGAAAGTCAGATTTTGGGAGAGGAGACTTTGCAAGATGAGGCGTCAAATGGTGAAGAAGAAGGCACTCCCAGTCCTGAGGTTTTGGGGGGTGAAACCGATGTAGCTGAAGAAGAAAAAAAAGGGACAAATAGACTGTTTTTGTGGGTAGCGGGTATTGGAGTTTTGATGGGAATGGGACTTGTTTTCTTCAGACGGCAGAGAAAATGAAAATATCAGGGAGTGTATATATTGATTTTGGCAAAATACTTCTATTTCTCTCAGGAATGATAATGTTGTTTTTGTTTGGGCCACTTCTGATCAAAGAAGTGAAATATTTACTAATACCGAAAGGTATTAGCTGGGAAGTAAGTGATAATGGAACTTTTGAACAGAAACAGGATGAGAGAAGTGTTGTTTTGGTAAAGGATTCTGAATTTGGTTTGGTAATTCCCGAGATTAATATTAATGCGAGTATTATTTCTAATGTTGATTCAACAAGACCAAATGTTTACCAAAAAGCCCTGACAAAAGGGGTGGCACATGGATTGGGATCATCCTTTCCAGGAGAAGATGGAAATGTGTTTTTGTTTTCTCATTCATCGCTAAATTTAGCCGATGCTTTTTACTATAATTCTGTTTTTTATTTACTTTATAAACTAACTTTGGGGGATTTGATCTATGTTTACTATAAAGGAGTGAAATATACTTATGTTGTTGGTTCAAAAGAGGTTGTTTTAGCAAGTGAGACCGATTATTTAAAAAAGGGAGACCGTGAGGTGTTAACTCTTATGACGTGCTGGCCTCCAGGTACAAATTTCAAACGTTTGATAATAAGAGCAAATCCGATATAATAGCTTGCTTTTCATTAAGATTCTGATACAATAGTTATTGTTCAGATTACACATACTCTTGAAAGGAGTAATAAAGTTCTTTGATTACAAAAGCGAATTTTACATTTGGTCCGCATGGTGCTATCCGTGAACTTACTGGGGAAATTGCCCAGTGGTGGCAGAATGCAGTGGTCAGAGGTGGTGTTGTTGGTTTAAGTGGCGGGATTGATTCGGCAACAGTAATTCAATTGATGTGGCTGGCTGCCCATAATAATCGTTCTCGTGAAAGGGTGGCACATGTTGTTGGTGTTGTTATGCCTTCAAGTGCCAATCATCCGATGGATGGTGCATATGGGATCAAAGCTGCTCAAGCTGCCGGGATTACTCATTTTGTTTTTTTGCGTGAATCTGACCATTATTTGTATGTAGATTTGTTTCGGGAGGTTGATCAGCTTCATTTTGGAAGTGAGATTAATCTTAAGTCGCTTTTAGCAGAACATGATCTTTGTTTGGTTATTCCAATTCAAGAAGTGGCAGATGCAATGATTGCTACTGTTCCTTGGGTTTTGGAGGACAAATTTCATATCGGCAATCTGTATTCCGAAATCCGGGCGAAAATTTTAAGCCGAATTGCTGGGGATCTGAATCTTCTTGTCATGGGAACTGGCAATTGGGATGAAGACTATGTTTTGGGATATTTTACCAAACGTGGAGATGGCGCGGTTGATAATAATATCCTAGGAAGATTGCCGAAGCGCTTGGTGCGTTTGTTGGCACGGGTGATATTAGTACCAGTTGAAATTATTCAGCGTGTGCCAACTGCCGGACTTTGGTTTGGGCAGACAGATGAGGGAGAGCTTGGTTTTAGTTATGAATTGGCTGAGTCTGTCTGGCGCGGGATCATGCTAAACATGGGTTATCAGTCAATTGCGACTGAGCTTGGTTGCAGTATGGAATTGATTGAAAAGATTGTGAAGATGAATGAGCGGACACAACATAAGCGCGAATTGCCGCTTGTTGGTGGAGTAACGCTTGTTTATCGCTAAGTTTTAGTTGTAGTGCACTTGAGTGAGTATTTATTTACCGTTCAAGTGCATTTTTTTTGATATACTAAATTTAACTGCCCTATGAATTTAGATACTGAGGTTTTAAAGCAAATATTGGTTACGAGTGGATATATTGAGCCTTTGGAATTTGATGATGCTTCTCGGTCTGCTTCTGACTTGGGAAAGGATTTGTATGATGTTCTTATTTTTAGGGGACTTATTAATTCTGATGCACTTTCTAAGCTTATTGCTGAGTATTTGAAGGTGCCATATGTTGATATTCGACATCAGCTAATTGAAGACAGTATTTTGCAGCTGGTTCCAGAAAAAATGGCTAGGATGTATAAGCTTTTGCCATTTAAGAGGGAAGGTGATCAGCTTAAAGTGGCAATGGTTAATCCATCAGATGTAGAAGCGATTGAATTTTTAAAAAGACACACAGGACTTATAATTACCCCTTACTATGCATCTGATGAGGAGATAAAGCGAGCATTGGGACAGTATAAGCGAAACTTTGGTGTTGATTTTGAGCGCATTATTGCTGAAAATCTCAAAAAAGTTGGTGCTTCTTCGGAAGATTTGACTAAGGCGGCTGAAAATTTACCGATTATTAAAGTGCTTGATACAATTTTGGAATATGCCGTGTCTGAGCGGGCAAGCGATGTGCATATTGAGACACAGGAAACACAAGTGATTGTAAGGTTTCGTGTGGATGGACTACTGCGCGATATTATTAAGTTTCCTCGTGGAGTGGAGGAGGCATTGGTTGCTAGGATTAAGATTCTTTCTAATTTGAAGCTTGATGAACGGAGAGTTCCACAGGATGGGCGACATAAATTTAATATGGGGACCGAGCCAATTTCACTTCGTATTTCAATTATTCCTGGTTTTTTTGGAGAGAACGTGGTGATGAGGCTTCTTGATGAATCATCTCGCCCTTTAAGTTTGGAAGAGCTTGGGGTGATGGGAAGAAATTTGGATGTGATCAAGCGAAATTTTAAACGCCCGAATGGCATGCTTCTTGTTACTGGTCCGACTGGAAGTGGTAAAACAACTACTTTATATTCGGTTCTTAATATTTTAAATACGATTAGGGTAAAGATTTGTACGATTGAGGATCCAATTGAGTATAGTATGCCCAGAATTACACAAATTCAGGTAAATTCCAAAACAGGAGTAACATTTGCAGCAGGACTTAGGGCGTTTTTGCGGCATGATCCAGATATTATGATGGTTGGGGAAATTCGAGACAAAGAAACTGCGGAGATTGCGATTCACGCAGCTTTAACTGGGCATTTGGTGCTTTCTACACTTCATACAAATGATGCAATTGGTGCAATACCTCGGCTTCTTGATATGGGAGTTGAGGATTATTTGCTTGCTTCAACAATTAATGTGGTGGTTGCTCAGAGGCTTGTAAGAAAGATATGTAGTTCTTGTATTGCGGAGTATAAACCTGAAGAAGTGTTTTTGACAAAGCTTAACCGTGATTTTGGTGTAAGTTTGGAGAACCTGAAGTTTTATAAAGGCAAGGGTTGCCCAGAATGTAAAGGAAGTGGTTTTATGGGTAGAATTGGAATTTATGAAGTACTTGAGGTGACAGATGAGGTAAGGGATCTTGTTAATAAAGGCTCAGGTGCCCAGGAAATACTGGATTTGGCAAAAAAACAGGGAATGATTAGTATGGCTGATGATGGGTTGAATAAAGTGGCAGGAGGGTTGACAACGATTGAAGAGGTGATTAATGCAATAATGGAAGGATGAGGGAGCGGTCATGAAACTGTATAATTATAAGGCAAAAGATGGGCGTGGAATGATACTTGAGGATATTCTTCAGGCTAATGATGTTAATGAAGTAGCGGGGATTTTAAAATCACAGAATTTGCAGCCTTTGACAATAAAAGAGAGAGAAAAAATGGCTTCTGGTTTATTTGGCGGGAAGATTGCGGTTTCGGAAAAAAGTGCTTTGTGTCGCTTTTTATCGACAATGTTAAAAAGTGGCATGTCAGTGCCTGAGGCGGTTGACATTATTAGGAGTGAAACAAAAAATAAACGTTTAAAAAGAGTATTGTCTGACATTTCATTTCAAACAAGAAAAGGAAAGAGTCTTTCGTTTGTTTTATCACAGTATCCTCATGATTTTGATGAGATTTTTTTGACAATGATTAAAGTTGGTGAAGAGTCAGGAACTTTGGATAAATCGTTTAGGTATTTGTCAGGGCAGCTTGCGGCTGCACACGAGCTTAACCAAAAAGTGATTGGTTCAATGATGTATCCGGCTGTGATTGTTGTTGCTATGGTAGCAAATGGGTTGATGATGACTTTGTTTGTTTTGCCAAGAATTTCTAAAGTCTTTTTAAGATTGGATTTACCACTTCCGATTTATACAAAATATTTACTGACTGTGGGGGAGTTTTTTGGGAGTCATGTTCTTCTTGTTATTTTGGTGACAATTGGATCATTTGTGGGGATTGTTATGTTATTTTTTATAGAGAGAACTAGAAAAATAATGGTTAATATTTTAATTAGAATGCCTTTGGTTAAAAAAGTGGTTGAATATATTGATATTGCTAGGTTTTCCAGAACTTTGGCAACACTTCTTGCAAGTGGTGTGCCAATTATTGATGCTTTGGATTTATCGGCAAATGTTTTAACCCAGGGAGCGATGCAAAAAGAAGCAAAGAGTTTTGGTGAAGCAGTTTCAAGGGGTGAGTCTTTGTCTTCTGTGCTTGTGAATAAAAGAAGTGTTTTTCCAGCAGTGATGGTGCAGACAGTGCGAGCGGGTGAGCATTCAGGATCATTGGACAAAATATTGGCAGAGCTTGCAGATTTTTATGAAAGTGAAGTTGATTTTAGTTTGAAACGTTTGACTTCACTGCTTGAACCTTTGTTAATGCTTGTTGTTGGTGCAGTAGTGGGGGTGATGGTGATTGTGATGATTGCGCCGATATACAGTATTATTGGGGGGTTGCAATCGTCAATTCAAAATTAAATGTTTAAGAATAATAAATATCAGGTTGGGATAGTGATTGGGGTTTTGGTATTAATTCTTTTGGGGATTGTTTTATTTAGTGGTGGCGGGAGTGGCGTTGGATTACTTGGAGAGAAGAAAAGAGAGAAAATTTCAATTCAAAAAGCAGATACAAAATTAACTGTAAGAGCAGACGGAAGGGTGGCAATTGAAAAGGGAGGAAAAACAAGTTATGAGCAGTGGGAGGACGGGAAAGTAACTGCTTTTTTTTCTTACTTTGACGAGAAATACTGGGGAGTGGGTCAGAAGGCAGAGGGGGAAGACAGTGCTGTTATTTTTGACGGGGGTAATTCTTTGAAATTAAGTGATGATGATGAGCTGGTTGATGAGCTTTTGGGAGATGGTGGTAGTGGAGGTTCTGGCGGAGGAAGTGGCGGTGATGATTCATATTTTACAGGAGGGGGTAGTGGAGGAAGTGGGAGCGGTGGAGGTGGGTCTTTGGGTGGCGGGGGTAGTAGTGGCGGAGGCGGTAGTGGGGGTGGTTCTCAGGGTGGTAGTGGAGGTTCTGGGGGTAGTGGTGGAGAAGAAGGAGGCAATGGTGAAGATGGAGAAGAAGAGTGTTTGTATTGGCGGTTAAGTTACTGTGTAAATTATCCATCTCCTACTCCATCACCAACACCAACGCCACCAGGCCTTGGTGAATCAGTTGATTTACCTCCTACTTGTACTGATTTAAATAACCAGACAACAGGGAGAACAACAATTTCAAATGAGCTATGTGTACCTCCATATCAGGAATAAAATAAGATTAAGTTCTTGACGTAGAATTTCTGCCAGTCTATAGATAAAATACTTTAATTTATATTCTTAAAATAATATTTTAAATATATAATCTCTTTCAACTGTTGCAAACAAGAGTAAGAGGGGTATATATTCTTTAGTTAGAGATATTGTGTTACAAGGAACTCTGGTGAGCTAATTGAAAAATAAAAGCAATTCCAGGACTGTGCCGCAACTGTAAAGTCAGAAAACTAACAATATTTTTTTAGAAATGTCCCGAGCAGGAAAATGGAAAGAGAAATATTAATTGAAGTCCGTGATTATTCTTCAGAAACTTTTGAAGGTTTTGTTTTGGATAGGTTTAACCGATTAACACAACAGCCAGATTTAGTTCCTTTTAGCCTTAGTGGAACTGGTTTTTCAATACTGGATCAGATGAGAGTTTATGGTGAGCTGAGAGATGCAGTGCTGATGGGTGAGATTGGTGAAGATACTGCCAAAGAAAAATTTGTTGAAAAAACAACAGAAGACATGGCTGCATTTTATCTTGAATATCTAAAGCGGATTCCGGTTTTACCTATTAAGATTGGCTTTCGAGAAAATAGTGGTGAGCGCGAAGTTATTTGTCCTAAATATGACAGTGCACTGTTATCTGAGATAGTAAGTTGGGAGGAGCGGGAAGGAAAGACAAAGGAAGCAGTGATATCTGCAAGTGATCAGTTGGTACAGGCAGAAGGGCAGACAATGGTTGTATTTACCAGTCCAATTGGTTGGAGTGGGTTTGCACAACCTTATACTGAGACTCAAACTTATGCTTATCTTGTTGATGAAATGGGTAGCTTATCTGGTATGACTGTAAGAAGTTCAATGACTTTAGCTGAGAATGAAGAAATGCTGAGGTTGTTGGGTGGAGCCGGGTTTGTGATTGATGGTTTATCTGAAAAGGAGCGAATAAAGAAGGTGGCTGGGGAAGTGGTGGTTTGTGAGAACGCTAGTATTGATGATCTTTTAGAAGTTATTGGAAAAGTAAGAGGAAGAACTCTTCCTGTTTTTGATGACCAAAGTACAGGACAGAGATATTATTTAGATGAAATAAAAGAAGCAGTTGAAAGAAGAGATGAATTTTTTAGAATTGATGGGCAAATTGAGTCAATTATGGAAGAGTTTGAAAAATATGTTTGGGAAAGGGTAGATTTTTTGAGTTCGCTTGATGAGAATCAGGTGCAAGATCTAATGATTGAGATGGGAAGAGTAGTTTTGACAATGTCTTTTGTTCTGCAAGGAAAAGAGACAGGGGCTGTTGGTGAAGAAGGTGATTATTCAGAATATCAAAGAGCATATTCTTTTGTTCAGAGCATGGGAGGGTGTAATGGTGGAGGGGAAGAGTCTGGGGGTAAAAACAGTAGTGCTGGGGGAGAGAAGTTTGTCAGAAAATGTGGAATGTGTGGTTATGTGCTATTTCGGATGATTAGAGCTGGTTTTAGGTGTCCAAGTTGTGGGGGGGTGTATCGGGGGTGTTAGTTATTCTTCTTTCCAAGAAATTAATGTAAAGTTGTCAGTTGTTGGGAAGTAAGGTGGAGGGGTATAGAGTAAATTGTTGTCGTAATTAATATTTCTTGTTGTAAAGCCGGATTCTAGAGGATCGCCGTAATTCCAGTAAGATTTTGAGTAACTACTGATTGAACCGTTGATGGTGAGACTGTTTCTTACGGCATTGGTTGTACCTTCACACCACCAGAAGTAACCATGACGAATAACACGGCCTTTTTGTGCAATAAGAGCAGCGTTTATTTCAAAGTTGTTTGGGACATTGCGTGTGAAATAGATATCATTTTGGGCAATAAGACCGAGTGAATTAATATTGTTGGGATTGGTGTAGGTTAGGTTGTTTGGAATCCAGATATTCATGTTTTGGGAGGTTAAAGGAAAACCGGCGGCAACAATGCTCATTTTTCCATCTAACACTCCTTCAACCCAAAGATCGTCTTCGGCAAAAACGATTGTGGTGTCGGTGACATTGTAAGTACCTTGATGACTTTCACTATCAATAATTTGGTAGCGCTTACGACATCCGCCTTGTCCGTTTTTACCCAGGCCTTCACCAGGGACGCTGTAGCCATAATAATAACCTGTATTGAGAACAGTATAAACATCGAAGGTATTGTTATTTAGAACGATGTGGTAGCCTGCGTGTCCAGAGGAAGGAAGGTAAAGACCATTTGTTTGGGCGCTATCGCGCATAGTACTAAAGTCAAAGGCAATGGAATCAAAGTCAACTGGTGTGACTGGAAATTCCCACAATGCTTGGTCCTGTCCACTTCCCCAGACACCGGGTTTTTTGGTTGGTGGATGACAACCTGTTTCAC
>Ga0156492_110_pt2 | contig 13510 bp, 10 predicted proteins | sample RifOxyB1_FD_110639 | JGI IMG/M metagenome (GOLD analysis project Ga0156492, IMG submission 110639) | Candidatus Woesebacteria bacterium RIFOXYB1_FULL_38_16
CGAGCTGGTTATTAATCGCAATCAATGGAATATTATAAAAATACGACAAAATTGGCACAAATACATCAAAATCCGAAATACACATATCAGGTTTGAAATTTTTGATCAGCTTTCGAAACTTCGGCGTATTCACAAAATTCCTTGGTAAATTTTTTAAATTATAGACAATAGTCTCTCGTTCTTTAATTGTTCCTTCTTTAATAATCATCTGAGGTCCGTGAACTAAAAAAGTAGGGAACTTTTCATTCAAAACTTCATATGCCCCTCCGTAGCTGACAAAAAGAAGTTTATGTCCTCTTTTTTTTAAATATGCTCCAATTGCTAGCGCCCTAGTTGCATGTCCAAGTCCTTCCCCACTTACACCGTATAAAATATTCATAATTACTGTATTTTACTTAATTTCCACTGATCTGTCTTTGCTCAAAATAATTAAGAATGGTACGATGCTTTTCTGGTTGTTGAAAGATTTCAATTGCAAACTCGCGAGTTTTGGCAATCAGCTTATAATCTTGCCATGAAGCAACTCTTAAACTGGGTATGCCATGTTGCTTACTGCCAAACATTTCACCTGGCCCTCGCATAGTAAGATCAATCTCAGACAACTCAAAACCACACAAAGTTTGCCTCAAGGCTTTAAGGCGATTTTGTGCCTTTGAATTTTTTGACTCGCTCATCAAAAGACACCAACTCTTTTTCTCCCCCCTGCCAACCCTTCCTCTTATTTGATGTAATTGTGCCAGTCCAAACCTGTCAGCTGTTTCAATTACCATAATTGCTGCGTTTGGAATATCAATACCAACCTCAACAACTGGTGTAGCAACTAAAATGTCATATTGACCCTCTCTAAATTTTTCGACTACTCTATCTTTTTCTGATCCCTTTAGTTTGCCGTGCAGTAGTCCAACTCTAAACTCAGAAAAAATATTTTTTAATTTTTCATATTCAACCTTTGCTGATTTTATCTGGCTCATCGTTTCAACTTCGCTTTCTTCAATCAAAGGACAAACCACAAACACACTTATTTTATTTTCTCTAATTTGCTCCTTAATCCACTCGTACCCATTGTCTCGCTTTTCCGGTGGAACTATTAAGGTGGTAATTGGTTGGCGACCATGAGGCAGCTCTGTGATATACGACACGTCAAGTTCTCCATAAAACGTTAGAGCAACAGTTCGTGGAATCGGAGTTGCAGTCATTGTTAATACATGAGGATATTTAGTATTTTTTTTTGAAATCTCAGTCAATTTACCGCGTTGTTTCACACCAAACCTATGTTGTTCATCAATAACAATTAACCCCACACCACTAAGCTGTCTTTTCCCAAAAAGAAGAGCGTGAGTGCCAATAATTATATCTGCCTTATCAACTTCGTCAGTTTTGCTTCGATTATTTCCCACAACCAAGCTAAGTCTTATTTTTTGATTTCTCAACAATTTAGAAAAGGTTTCAAAATGTTGCTTCGCTAAAATCTGAGTTGGTGCCATGACCATTGTTTGCAGACCATTTTTGTGCGCTAACCAAGCAGCAATGGCTGCAATCACAGTTTTACCACTGCCAACATCACCCTGAAGCAGTCTATTCATTGGAGTTTTCTTGCCAAGATCCTCCACAATTTCATTAAGTGAGGTAAGCTGTGATTTAGTTAGCTTAAACGGCAAAGTCTTGAGCATCTCATCAAGTTCTGAAGAATCAATTAAAAGCTCATGTCCAACTTTTTCTTTTTTCCATTTTCTTTTCTTTTTAATATTGGCAAGATGAAGAAATAAAAGCTCATCAAATGCCAAACGCGTTCTGGCCTTCTCGGCGTTTTCAAGTGTTTTGGGAAAGTGAACTTCTTGAAATGCGCCACATAAATCAGTCAATTCAAATCTTTTTCTAATCTCATGATCTAGATAATCATCTGATGTAATTTTTGAATTAATCAAATAACTAAGTCGGCTGCGTAGCCACTTTGAGCTTAACCCTTGTGTTTCCGGATAAATCGACACAATTTGTCCAGTATGCACAAGTGGTTTACCTGGTAGTATTTTTTCAAACAAAGGTGCAATTAAAGCCTGTTTTTTAGAAAACCAATCAATAATTCCTGAAAAGGAATATGCCTGCCCAATCTCGAAATTTCTAATAATAAAAGGCTGGTTAAACCATATCGCCAAAAAGGTTTTGTCTCGGGTTGCAATTTCAACTAATTGAATTTTCTTATTCGCTTTAGTGTATTGGTTGTGTGCCGTCACAATTTTTCCTTGAACAGTCAAGGGTTGCCCAATTTCTATTCGTAAATTAGTTTTTTGGGGTCGGTAATCGAGGTATCGATGGGGAACATGTGTCAAAAGATCATGCCAAGTCTCAAGCTTAAGCTTTTTCAGCTTCTGCTTGTATGTTGGTCCAATAAATGGAATCTCAGTAAGCGGTCTATCTAAATCCATTGGCTATAATCTTAACACTTTAAAAAGACGTCAAAAAAATTACCCAAAAAGATAAGGAAGAAAAGGCAAAAAAGTAGTCATAAGAAGACCCAAACCAGCAATTACAACAAGGATTTTTCCAAGCAATCTTTTTTTGTTCTTAATTCTAATCTTCAACTTCATTATATTTGACTATTTTGTAATATTTTCTCTTTCCAATCTTAACAACGATACCTTCTTTTTTTATTTTGATTTCTTTTTGTCCGTCGCTAACAACTTCTCCATCAATATCAATTGCTTTTTGCTTTAGTAACCGCTTTGCTTCGGAATTGCTTTCGATCACCCCAGTTTTTGTAAGCAAAGCAATAGAGGAAAGAGAAGTGAATGATACCTTTATCGTTTCCATACTGGTTGGCACACTACGTTTTTGAAAAGTGTTTTCAAAATACAAAAGTGCGTTGTCGGCTTCTTCTTTAGAATAAATTTCAGCAACAATTTCATGGGCCAATTTCTTTTTTGCATTGATTGTTTCAAGGCCAATCGCAAAATCAAGCGGAAGATCAGTCAATATCTCCGTCGCTGAAATCATCATTTCATCAGGCAGAGCCATTACTTTACCAAAAATATCATTAGGCTTATCCATCAAATTAATTGCATTGCCTTCGCTTTTTCCCATTTTTCTTCCATTTGGATCTTCCAGAAGCTTTGTGGTTAAGACAAACTTTTCTTTGTTTCGTATATTTTTCATGAGTACCCTACCAATCATCATATTAAAAAGCTGATCACTTCCACCAATTTCCAAATCAACATTCATAGCAACACTGTCATATCCTTGCAAAAGTGGATAAAGAAACTCTCTTAAATTAATAGGCGCCGAATTCTTCAACCTATCCTGAAACATATCTCGCTCAATCAGTTGCTGAACTGAAAAATTTTCAGCTATGTTTAAAATATCCAGAAGTTTAAGCTCGTTTAACCACGCGCTGTTAAAAAGCATTTTGGCAGGGTTTAAACCAGAAAAATCTAAAAATTTACCCGCCACCTCTTTATAATTTCTTGCGTTGTTTAAAAGCTCCTCCCTTGTAAAAAAACTTTCCCGGGTTCTTTTTTTCCCAGTTGGATCTCCTGCTTGTCCTGTTCCGTCTCCAATTAAAAATATCACCCTATGTCCAAGTTTTTGAAACTGGCTTAATTTGCGAAACGCAACCATATGTCCCAAGTGAAGATTGTTGCTTGTAGGGTCAAATCCTTGGTAAAGTGTTAGTTTGTTTTTCTGCATAAAAAGACTAAGTGCTTTTTTGCTGGGGATTACTTGTTCAACTCCCCTAGTCAGTGTGTAATCAATTGTATTTTTTTGTTTATTCATATTTTTGTCTTTAGTAGTTTATTGTAGCCGCAAGTTCACCTAAAAAGCAATTTTTCTAAATTATCTAGTTTAAAACCCATATGCTAAAACTCAATTTGAGTTCGCTCTATCTACTCTGCTAGAATTAAACAACAAAAATGAACTGGAGACAAAAAATACGCCATCGTCGGTCACACCGTCAATTCTCAGTAAGTACCCTCACCAACCGCACTAAGCTTTATGCTCGCTATTCTAAATTGATTTTTATTCTTGTCACACTTGGTCTTTTGTCACTAGTTATTATTTTCCCCTTTATCGCAGTTAGCCTTCCCTCCCCAGATAAAATTGTCAGAAGAGATGGTTTTTCGACAAAAATTCTAGATAGAAGTGGAGTTGTTCTTTATGATATCTATGCCGATCAGAAAAGAACTCCAGTTCAACTAAGCGACGTACCCGACTATTTAAAACAAGCAACAGTTGCAATCGAAGATAAGAATTTCTATAAACACAAAGGCTTTGACCCCATTGGTGTCATTCGTGGACTGTCTCGTATTATCACAAGCGGCCGCGCACAAGGTGGATCCACCTTGACCCAGCAACTGGTTAAAAACGTTCTTCTATCTTCTGAACGCTCTGTTATTCGAAAAATCAAAGAACTTGTTATCACTCTTCAAATTGAAAATCGTTATTCAAAAGATGACATATTACAAATGTATCTCAATGAAGTCCCATATGGTGGGACTTCATGGGGAGTAGAAGCAGCAACTGAAACCTACTTTGGAAAAAAAGTACAAGAACTTAATCTGACAGAATCAGCCTTTCTTGCAGGATTACCACAGCGCCCTTCCTATTATTCACCCTACTCTTCAAACCCAACAGCCTACATAGGCCGAACCCAAGAGGTACTGCGCCGAATGCGTGAAGATGGATATATTACTAAAGACCAGGAAGAACAAGCAAAAAAAGACCTAGATAATTTAGAGTTTCAATCAAAAGACGCAAGCTTTAAAGCACCTCATTTTGTTTCGTACGTCAAAGAAATGCTTGAAGAGCGCTACGGCGAAAAAACTGTTGAACAAGGGGGCTTAAAAGTAACCACCACCCTAGATTATAAACTTCAAGAACAAGCGCAAAAAATTGTTAGCGAAGAAGTAGCAAAAGCAGAAAGTCTTAAAATTGGAAACGGTGCTGCAGTTGTTATTGATAGTAATACGGGCGAAATACTTTCTATGGTGGGCTCAAAAGACTTTAACGCTAAGGATTATGATGGCCAAGTAAATGTCACACTCTCTCTTCGACAACCCGGTAGTGCCATCAAACCCATTACCTATGTTACAGCCCTTAAAAAGGGCTATACCCCGTCCACTTTAATCATAGATGCCCCAACCACCTTTCCAGGTGGTCTTGATGAACCTGAATACAAACCAGAAAATTATGATGGCGAGTATCGTGGTCCAATACAACTTCGCTATGCACTTGGTAATTCAATCAATGTTCCAGCAGTAAAAATTCTAAGCTTGGTGGGTGTTAAAACAACACTTGAAACAGCTTATGAAATGGGGCTGAGTAGTCTTGAGCCAACCCCAGAATTATTAAAGCGCGTAGGACTATCTCTTACCCTGGGGGGTGGCGAAGTGCGTCTCCTTGAGCTTACTTCTGCTTATGCAGCCTTTATGAACCAAGGTTACCGAGTTGACCCAATTTCCATACTTAAGGTCGAAGATAAAAACGGCAAAGTTCTTGAAGAAACAAAAATTACCAAAGGAAAACAAGTACTCTCACCTGAGCAAGCCTACTTAATTGCCGACATTCTATCAGATAATAACGCACGCGAAGAAGTCTTTGGCCTAAATTCTCTTCTTAATATTCCAGGTCATCAAATTGCTGTTAAAACTGGAACAACCAATGACAAACGAGACAACTGGACAATTGGGGGCAACCCAGAGCTTGTGGTTGGTGTTTGGGTAGGCAACAACGACAACACTCCAATGCTTAAAGTGGCCTCAGGTGTTTCAGGTGCCTCTCCAATTTGGAGAAAAATACTCTTAGAAGCCTTAAAAGATCGCCCAAAATCAACTTTTCAAATTCCAGATGCTATCGTTACTGCCAGTGTTGATAGAATATCAGGATTCCGTGCACACGATGATTTTCCCTCAAGAACAGAAAAATTCGCAAAAGGTACTGAGCCAGGAGAAGACCCTGTCCACGTAAAACTTAAAGTATGCAAAGGTCAAGACAAACTTGCGACACCAGGTGACATCGTGGCCAATAACTTTGATGAAAAAGAATATTTTGTTCTTAAAGAAGAAGATCCATTGGCAAAGCCTGGTGAGCCAAATCGCTGGCAAGAAGGCATCATTACCTGGATTAATGAACAAGCAGATGCAAGATACCGCCCGCCAAACGAGTACTGCTCTGGTAGTAGTAATGCTCCTCTGAACGTCGAATTTATTGAGCCGCGCGATCGAACATCTAATTTGCCAAATGAATTGAAAATTAAGTTTAGTGTTGATTCAGTCAATGAAATCGATTTAGTAGAGCTAGAAATAGATGGAACTAAAATTCGCTCATTCACGAAAAAACCTTACGAAGACACAGTACAACTTACAAACGGCTCTCATACCTTAAGAGTTATAGCTCACGACAAAAGTGGTAACACTAGTGATCGAAAAATTGAAATAGGTATTAACGCCCCATGGAACAGCTCTCCTACACCAACCCCTACTAACTAACCTTTAAATTCAACACCAAACTCGGATTGTAAACTCGAAATAATTTTTTCGCGTAGGTTTTTAACTTCATTGTCTGTCAGGGTTTTTTTGGGATCTTGATACCAAACACGATAAGTATGTGCGTTTTCATGTACAGAGACAAGTTCCGTCCTTGAAATTCGATTATCGATTTTGATAACTTTTTCAAATACCGATCCACTAAGTGTTTTTTCAGGTAAAACAAATGTTAGGTCTTCAATTTGAGCTGGATATTTATTTTCTAAAGAATATGAAGAAACTTGCACTGCACACTTTTCAAGCTCTTCCATTGAAAATTCAAAATATACACCCTTATCATTATTGAGAAGACCCATTGTTCCCAAAAGTTTATTCTTTACTCGAATCTCAAGCAATGAATTTCCCACAAACCCTTTTGCCAAACCAAGTTTGAATTGATATTCAATATTCAAACTTTCCAATATCGACTCAACAATTCCTTTTGCCTCGCGATAATCAAAGTTCTTCATAATTCCAGCAAACATCATTTTTTCATTCGGCAATGAATTTGTAGATACTGGTAAATAGACATTTGCCATTTCAAAAAGCCAAAACGATTCTTTTTCATTTACATTTGCATCAATAGCACTAGCTAATGACGGCCGAAGACTGGTTCGCATAAAACGCGTGTCTTCTCCTAAAGGATTTTTTATCTCAATTGCGCCTTTTGAAACATCTTTTCTTTCCGCAAAAGACAAAGTATAAACTTCATACCCTCCATGTCTTACCGCCATTTCCTTTACTCTTTTTTCAAAATCAAACCTGTCGTTGTTATGATCAGGCAAAGCTGTCGCCATTAATTTACTAGGTAGTTTAAAGTACCCATAAATTCTTGCCACTTCCTCAACAATGTCCTCCGGAAGTTTGATGTCATTTGCTCGAAATGACGGTATTCTCACCAAAAATTTGTTTCCTTGCCATGTAGTAGTCAAATCAAGCCGCTCAAGTATCTTTTTTACCTCTTCCTTTTTTAAACTGATACCAAGTTTTGTTTCAATAAATTTTATGTCAGTATGAATCTTTTTGGCACTACTTTTTTTGGGATAAATATCAACAAGCTCGCTCGCAATCTTTCCGGTGGTAATTTCCAAGAAAAGCTCAATTGCTCTTAAAATAGCAACGAATCCAAGTTCAGGATCAACACTTTTCTCATTTAGTACCGCAGCTTGGGTGCGAATGCCGTGTGTCATTGACGCTTGCCTAATCTTTTTAGGGTCAACAGACTCAATCCAAAGAAGAACATTTCTAGTATCCTTTGTAATCACGCTATTCGCAGTTCCCATGATTCCAGGAAGATCAATAATTTCACCCTGTCCATTATCAAATACAACCTCCCCTCCATGAAGCGTATAGGTCTTGTTGTCTAAAGTTGTTAACTTCTCGTTTTTCTTAGCCTCACGTACATGAATTGTTTTTGTAGTTAGTCGATCAAAGTCAAAAGCATGAACAGGATGTCCAGTTTCCCACATCACATAATTTGTAATATCAATTGCATTCCCAAGCGGCCGTATTCCAACTTTCGTCAGTCTATCTTGCATCCACTGCGGAGACTTTGCCAATTTAATATCAGAAAGTTTTACTGCAAGAATTCTAAAACATAAAGAGGGATCATTTTGAATTTTAAAATCAAGCTTTGTTTTAACCTTTAATTTTTTTAAATTAGGTTTAATTAATTTTGCCTTGTAACCAAACTGCGGCAAAATAGCCGCCGCCTCCCTGGCAATACCATAAACACTCATCAGATCAACCCTGTTTGAGGTTACCTCAATATCATACACGCTATCTTTTCCAACTTTATGAACTCGCTCGACAGAAGGTCCTGCAAGTGATAAACAATCAGCAATTTGGCGCACACTTGCTTTAGTTTTCAAAAAATCCCGTAGCCAAGAATGAGGAATTAAGATATTCATATAAATTGATTTAAATTTTGTAAGCCACAACTATATAAGAGCCTTATATCTGATAATTTCAAACCTGGTTTCATCATAAAAGCTCGTTCAACTCCCCAGCCAAAAGCAAAACCACTATATATTTTGGGGTTAATTCCTCCATTTTTCAAAACATTAGGATGAACCATTCCGGCACCAGCCTGCTCAAGCCACCCTTCTTTACACACCCTACAAGTCCCCCCACTTGGCAATTGCCCACTTCCCATACAAGTCATACAACTAATATCAACTTCAAAAGATGGTTCAGTGAACTTAAAATTATGCGGCCGTAATCTTGTTTTTATGTTTGACCCAAAAAAATGCTTAACAAAATAATCAACAGTGCCTTTTAAATGAGTAATATTAATGCCGCGGTCAATAACTAGTCCTTCAAATTGATGCAGCATTGGTACATGTGTTGCATCAGCCTGCTTACGATAGTTTTTGGAAATATTTATCATTCTAATTGGTGGCTTTACCCGTTGCATCTCTCTTACTTGCCCAGACGAAGTATGGGGGGTTAAGACCATTTTACCTAAAATGTCATCCTCAGGAGCATTGATAAAGAAAGTTTCCCATTCATCACGGGCAGGATGCCCTTTGGGTATATTTAGAGCTTCAAAAGCAAAAAAATCCCATTCAACTTCAGGGTATCTCGCTCTCACAAATCCCATTCTTTTAAAAATATCAACAATTTCATCAATGGCTATTGTCATAGGATGCAAATGGCCAATCCCTGGTTTTATTCCCGGGATAGTTGGATCAAACCAATTTCTTGTGGAATTTTTCAATCTATTTTCCTGCTCTGCTAGGATATTAAACAAAGTCTCTTTTGTTTCATTAATTAAAATACCAACTCCCTTCTTGCTTTCGGACGACAATCCAGACATCTGTTTTGTCATTTCATTCAACTTTCCATTTCTTCCCAGATAAGAAACGCGAATTTCTTCAAGTTCAGACATATCAGCAGCTTCGCTAATTCTAGCCACTGCCTCGTTACGAATATTTACAATTTCTTCTTTCATTTCTTAATAAGTTAAGTCTATTCTACATCAAAAAACCCTCCTTTTGGGAGAGTTTTACCATTAATAAACTTTACTCTCCCGGTTTAGAGGATAGTAAAGCTAAAGCTATTTAATTTTCTTATTATCATTCTTGTTAAGAACAACCTATTTACTTTCGGATCAAATCAACAATTTGTCGAAATGTTTTCATATCACGAACAGCAATATCCGCCAACATCTTTCTATTTAATTCAATTTTCTTTGTCTTTAAGCCTTTTATAAAATCACTATATTTCATTCCAGCCTCACGGCTAGCCGCATTTATGCGAAGAATCCAAAGAGATCTTAAGTCTCGTTTCTTTAATTTTCTTCCAATATATGCATATTGGCCAGCATGAAGAACTGCTTCCTTGGCTGCCTTGACACGCCTGCTTCTGGCATGCATAAAGCCTTTAGCAGCCTTCTTTATCTTTTTATGTCTTCTTGATGCTAATGATTTTGCTCTTGCCATTTTATTTTTCTTTAACTATTTTTACAGGCCTTTGTTTTCTTATCCCCATTCTTTTTCTTAACTTCTTTGCATAGAATCCAGTCACCTCAACACTACCTTTCAATCTTCTTTTTTGTTTTTGGCTTTTCTTTACTCGCAAATGAGAGGAAAAAGAACGGCCACGAAGAATCTTGCCACTTGCAGTGACCTTAAATCTCTTGGTTATTGATTTCCTGGTTTTTAATTTTTTCATTCTCTTTTATTTCAACTTTCGCTTTCTTAAGTGGCGAAATTACCATGGCGAGATGTCTTCCTAAAAATTTTGGTTCCATATCAATCGAAATTCGGTCTCCCAATTCTTTTGTTACTCGCCTGAGTAATTCATATCCAAACTGTCTGCTGTTCATTTGCCTGCCCTTAAACACAACCACAGCCCTCACTTTGCAGCCATCATTTAAGAATTCCTTGACTCTTCCTAGTCTGGTCGCATAATCTCCTTCGGCAATAAATGGACTAAATCTAACCTCTTTTACATCAATTGCTTTAGCCTTTTTCTTTTGTGCTCGTAATTTTTTCTCCTCAGCGTAGCGAAATTTTCCAAAATTAACGATTTTAACCACGGGAGGGCTAACTTTAGATGTAATTTCAACTAAATCAAGTCCTGCTTCTTTTGCTTTTTTAAGAGCTTCTTCTCGGCTAATAATTCCCAGTTGCGCTCCGTCTGGCCCAATAACCCGAAGGGTTGATGCCTGGATCTGAGAATTTAATCGCCAAAAAAGTGTCTGTTTCTTCAACTTAAAGATTAAAAGATTTTACCATTAACTTTCTCATTTCACAACTCCAAAGACTTAACTATATTTTTTTGTAGTATCTGCTTGGAAAACTCGACTAGTTTAATCTTGTTTTGTGTTTTACCATCACGGCTTCGTACTGAGATTGCCCCTGTCTCCTCTTCTTGTGAACCGACAATAATCATATAAGGAATCTTCATTAGCTGTGCATCGCGGATTTTGCTTTGAAGGGTTTCCGAGCGCGTATCAACTTCAACTCTCAGGCCTAGTTTACTAAACTCTACACCTATTGCTTGGGCATAATTAAGCTGCTTATCTGTAATAGGTAAAATCTTAATCTGTACAGGAGCAAGCCACAAAGGAAAATTACCACTGTAGTGTTCTATTAAAAAACCAATTGTTCTCTCCATTGCTCCGACTGAAGAGCGGTGAATCACAACGGGTTGTTCTTCCTCGCCTTTCTCATTCACATAAGTTAAGTTAAATCTCTTTGGCAAACAAAAATCATATTGAACAGTGAAAGCAGTATCTTCTTTGCCCAAGACATTTTTCATTTGCACATCAATCTTTGGCCCATAAAAAGCAGCCTCCCCTTGGGCTTCATAAAACTGGGCATTTCGTTTATTTAAAACTTCTCGTAGAAGTTCTTCTGCCCCATCCCATTCTTTTGGAGAATCATAGTACTTCTTTTTATTTTTTCTATCTCCCAAACTAAGCCGGTAAACAAAATTCTCTCCTGTCTTAAATCCAAACACACCTGCTACTTTTTCAATCAAATCCAGCACGAATCCTATCTCGGCCTTTGCCTGTTCTTTTCTTACAAAGTTATGTGAATCAGCCAAAACAAACTCTCTGACTCTAAGAAGTCCTGTCAATTCCCCAGATTTTTCATAGCGGTAAAGACTTGCAAGTTCGGCAAAACGAAGGGGTAATTCACGATAGCTTCTTGGACGTGATTGGTATAGTGCAAAATGATGCGGGCAAGTCATTGGTCTAAGGATCAGCTCTTCCTCATCCACCTTCATCGCCGGATACATTATTTCCTTATAATAAGGATAGTGTCCACTGGTTCGATATAAATCCGTTTTCGCAATACTAGGAGTGCGCACATGCTTATATCCATGTGCAATTTCTTCATCAACCACATATCTCTCTATCTCTCTCCAAATTGTAGCGCCGTATTCGGTAAACAATGGCAAGCCCTTTCCAACCATGTCTGAGAAAGTAAACAGACCCAGGTCACGACCTAGTTTTCGATGGTCTCTCTTTTTGGCATCCTCCAGATGCAACAGATACTCATCAAGTTCTTTTTGAGTTTCAAAACTTGTTCCATAAATTCGAACAAGCATTTTATTTTTTTCATCACCTCTCCAATAAGCCCCCGCAATACTCAAAAGTTTAAAAAACCCAATTTTTCCAGTTGAGTCAACATGTGGACCAGCACAAAGATCAACAAATTTCTCCCCAGTCCAGTAAACAGTCGCTTTTTCTCCTTTTTTTTCAATTTCATCTAGCCACTCCTGTTTATATTCATTACCCTTAAATAACTCTCTGGCTTCCTGTACTGAAATCTCCTGTTTTTTAATTGGTAAATTGGCCGCCGCAATCTTATTCATTTCTGTCTCAATTTTAGAAAAATCCTTCTCACTAATCGCATCACCACTATTTTTTGTTGAAGAAATAAATTCAAAGTCAAAATAAAACCCATCATCAGTTGCAGGACCCATTGCCATTTTTACACCAGGAAAAAGCGCAAGAACTGCCTGAGTCAATACATGCTCAGCACTATGCCTCATTTTCCATAAGTCTTGCTCTCTTTTTCCTAATTTTTGAAATTTTTCAGTACTTTCTCCCGACATATTTTTCGCAACAACCAAATTATACAAGAAACTCTACCAAACCAGAAGCACCTCAAAATTATTGAGGAGAAATAATAATTGATTTTTTAACCAATGAAACCTGTGTTGTTGCTATGATATCAGCAATAAATCTACCAACAATTGGAAGTCCGCCTGCATATTGAAGAAGATATATTAAAAATGAAGAAATAATTAAAAATCCAACAGTAACTCCCATACTCCATCCAATTCCGTTTACCAAACCCTCTTTAAATTTTTCAAAATGATTCTTTTTCACTAATTAAATATATACTCCTCTTGCTCCAGTTTACAACTCTTAGTAAGAGATTATATATTTACAAACTCGAGTTTGTTAAGCATAACAAAAAATGCCGGTGAAAGCTAAAGATAAGTTTCACCGGCGTCATTTATGGTCAGTCAGGGATTGGCTCTGTTAGCCATTTTACAAGCTGAATGAACAGTGCAACAGAAAACGCGAGTCCAACCGGCTCGTATAATTTATGGTGGGAGGGAAAAAGAAAAATTCCAATCGCCCACACACCCAGAAATACCCAAGCCGTCGAGCACACCCTTATTTCATCTGAAAGAGGTTTAAGGGCACTACATAAAAGCCAGAAACGTAAGCCTTCCAACACAAACCTCCCCACATCATCTTACAGGATAAAGAATATTCATCATTATACCAAATCCTATAGCAAAAAGCAATAAAAATCCCCACACTCTTTTCTTTTGTAAATGTGAGGAAAACCTTTGGTGGACCCGGGGGGAATCGAACCCCCTACTCTTCCATGCCATGGAAGCATGTTACCGGTATACCACGGGCCCATTATGTAAACGTATCTTACCACAATAAAACACCTGTTGCAACTCTTTTGACGTCAAAACAGGTGTTCCACACTGGTAGGTTATTTTGCCAGGTGATA
>Ga0156492_115_pt4 | contig 9159 bp, 8 predicted proteins | sample RifOxyB1_FD_110639 | JGI IMG/M metagenome (GOLD analysis project Ga0156492, IMG submission 110639) | Candidatus Woesebacteria bacterium RIFOXYB1_FULL_38_16
AGAACTATATCAGATGTACTCTGATATGCCGGATTTAAAACTATTTATATTTACAGTTCGAGGGATAACTGAATATGGGTTAACAAGTTCCTTGGTTTCCCATTTATCTGAAACAGATGACGAATTTAGGGAATATTATTCAGATTGGCTTAAAAAAACTTTTGGTGAGGAAAAACCAGATGGAAAAACTATTTCTACTCGTTTCAATGAAGAACACAATACTAGCACATTCTATCCTTGGCAAAGCGAAAAAGCTTCGCAATTAGTCGAAGATTTTAGAACCAAAAAACGAAATTAACACAAAAATTTTAGAAATATTTGAGGTCATACTTATAAAATATTCTTAAAGCTTTTTATCCCTAAGTAGTCTTTTAAAGCTTGTAGTTGTAAAATCACATCAGGAGTTATAAGGCGGTATAGGTTCGAGCAAAGTACGGTCACCAGCTCATAAAGTGATAGAAATAAACAGTAATTTACATAAATCACTAATTCTGGTTGGGTAAAGAGTCCTAAAAACTGTTAATATTGGATTATGGAAAATCAGTCAATTCCAAATTCACAACACACTCAGGCTTTGAATAAAGTTCTGGTTAAACGGTTTTTATCTCCTAAACAAAATGCAGCTCTCTTGCCAATTTTAATTGCGATCTTGCTTACGGCGACTATTTTTGGTGCAGGTGGATACTATATGGGGCAAAACTCACCTGGTTCAAGGCAAACAGATATTGCTGAGAAAAACGAGACGCCATCTCCCAACATTTCAAACTTCACATTAGTAAGTTTAGAAAATTTAATTGATGAAAATAAAAATGTTTGGAAAAAGTACCAAGATGAGACTTTCTCTTTCGAATATCCAGTATATTTATCTGACTTCAGAGATTTATCCGCTGACACACAATTAGCGAAAGATGACGAAGAAATAGCAGGGTACTATCGCTCATCCCAAGGAATAAGCGGTGGAGGTCGATCCTATTGGATTATCTTAAAAGACATACAGCCAAATACAAAAGGTGTGGATGTTAAGGAGTGGATCACAAAAAATAAGCTGAACGTTCTTAAAGATGATTCTGGAAATACTGAAGAATTACCAGTCGAAAACATGACCCTTGGTGGTAGCGATGCTTATCGCATTAATTTTTATAGTGATAGCGGAACTCCCAGAAGTATATTTGTTTACTTTCAAACATCGCTAGGTGTTAGAGGTATCGGTTTTCATTCATGGTCAAGCGGAGCGATGTTAGCAAAAGATTACGACATCTATACACAAATTCTTGCAACCATGAAATTTGGAAATTCTACCTATTGAATAATTACGTCTTATTCATTAAAACGTAGAAAATGAATGAATGCTTAAATGGTCTTTAAGAAGCTTCAACTGCAAAACTATATCTGGATTGATATACTCATCCAGGCTAAATAGGTTCGAGCCAATTACGGTATCCAGCTCACTCCCACCCCACATGTCGGTGCGAAACGCCGACTAAGCAAATTGTTCAACTTAACTGACTTTTTTATCTTCTAGAAAGATATTTGAACCGAAGATTTTTAAAGTTAGAAAGAATAAACCTAAACCTGAAATTTTAAACGTATTTTAATTAAAATGTAGCTCATTGTAACTATAATAAGTGCCATCCCACCGAGAAGCACATGCATCCATCTAGGTGTCCCCGAAATAAACTCCACTTCTATCAATAAATCAAATTCTTTATTGTTACCATCAACGATAATTTTCTTTTGGGCCTCCAACCCGTTATATGAGAGCCTGACTGTATGTTCACCGGCAACTACACCCTCAATAAGAACTTCACCATTTTCATCGGTTGTTCCATATTTAGGATCGGAATGAATTTCCACATACACACCCCCAATAGGTTGCCCGTTATCCTTGACTGAAACTAATACGTCATATATTTCTGGAGTGTCTTCTGGCTTTTCAACCTTTTCATTACTGTCTGCAGTAATTTCATCGGTAGTTAACTCGTCCTTAATAGTTGAAAATCTGCCCCCACTAAAAGCAACATCTTGAGTTAGAGTAGTTGCTGATAAAATATTTGACCAATCACCTGTAGCACATCTGTTTTGACCTCTGACCTTAAAGTAATAGGTTGTCTTGAATTTGAGCTCATTTATGGTATAGTTTTGAACCCCCTCATTACCTAGAGTAACTTCCGCCCCATGTTCTTCAGCAGATTTGTTTGTTGAATAACTTATGTAATATCCTGTATTGTTATCCCGAATAGGAGTAAAAAAGACAGTAGCAGTGGTATCTGTAACTTTGATTTCAAACAGATTCGGAGAAACAGTTGGGGCTGGAAAAGTACATCTTTCAGGAGCCGGTAAAGATGCTGTGGAAAGAGAGGTAATAGTTTCAAAATTAATAGATACATCACTTAGTGTGGGCGTGTGTGAACTGCTTGACGAGGCTAATATTGCCTGGTATTGAATATACTGATCACCATCATCCACACAGTTGTTGATTGAAATATCCTCGTTATTCCCTATTAAAGCACACTCGCTAAAAGAAGTTGCATCTGACATGTCGGAGTTGTTCGCAGTCCTCACTTTGATAGTCACAGAGGAATCATTAGGAGTAGTTGCAGTATAAGAAAGAGTGCCCCAATTTGAGCTGCCGTTTGTATTAAAAACAGAAGAAGTCAAAGTACCAGTATCCGGATAATTATAAATCGAAAAATCATCCATATATACTGTTTTGTCTGCTTTAACTTGAACTCCGTAGTAAGTATTGTTATCTACTGAATTGAGTGTAGCTGAAAGTCGATACCAACCATCATAGTTAGCTACAGCCTCGAAACTGGTTGGGAGCGTGCTTCCATTAACATAAAGCTCAACATCACTGCTTGTTACTTCACTTCCATCGGTATATACAAATACTTCAATGTTATGCATATCACTCGAGCTCGCAGTTGTTCTTGTCAAGAGATTTGAATCATATGTCACAGTTTCATATTTATAAGAACGAAGACTATGATTATGATTCAAAAGCGCATTATCAACATCATCAGTGGGAATATAACTTGGGAGAGTAATCGCATACTTATTTGCAAGATATCTAGTTAAAGCAACTTCGTCTGAGCCGCTTATGTTTGTATCGTAGATAATTAGTTCAGCCAATTCACCTATTGATCCGCTTACAATTTCATTTGAAGAATTCTTACCAGAAAGAATATCGCGAAGGCTAAATAATCCTGTTCCAACTGTCATTGTATCGCTGGCTACTAGATTTTGAGTGCCAGTAACACTTGAACTATTTCTATTAAGCGAATAAATATAAGCCTTATTTGCACTGATTTCAGAAACATTCGAATCTGCCGATACTCCACCAGCTCGGATCGCAATACGAGGAGTTGTGCCACTATTTTTTAAAGGATCAACTCCGATCCAAGAAATTGTGCCATTATGAGAAGCTATTTGCTCTCTACTTAAATTTTGTTTATATGAATTGTAAACCCACATAGCTGTAAAATTTGTTATCGTTAATGGAGATTCGCGGGTTAAAATCGAAGAGTTACTAAAGACAACTGGCTTCCCAAAAAGTTTGTCCGTTTTATAAAGGGGACGAGTTCCATCTGTGAACTTAATGAAATCGTAATTATTGCTACCTTGGTCTTCCCAGATATCGATAGGATCACCATTATTCAATCCTGTAATTTCATTTGCATCAAGCCAAATAAAAAGGTTAGAGACACTAGTTGGGATACTGCCAGTATCGGTCAGTTGAGAAACCCATCCTGTGTCATTTTCATCAAAGGTAGCATTGCTGATAAGACTTTGTTTCTCAAGCGTAATTTCTCCTGTATTGCGATAATTTATGTTAGCTGAACTTGAAAAAACAGTGTTAGTAATTTGTCCACTGTTTTTCCCACTAGACCAATCAGTCTGACCTATTTCACCGCTACTTGATTGGATGCTATCTGGAACAAATTCAAAGGGTCCAATATCGTAAGCACTGCCCTGTGGCCTGGAAACGCCAAACAAGTCATCTATAAAAAGCGAACTCATATTCGAGCCCGCATCAATTGCTGGGCTTCCAGAAGATAGTACATAGTAATTTTCACTCACTTTAGCGAACAGAGGATCTTGTGTAATTCTATTAGATTCATCTAATGAACTATTGGGATCCACAACATCTATACCATTCGAGAAAAAAATACTATTTGAAATCGTGATGTCATGATTTGCAACCGCATCAAGAGAGATACCTGTATCGTTGGAGTAGAAAATATTATTTGCCAAGTTGATATTTACGACTGGCATGTTATAAAAACCTGCGCGAATTGCAATGGGGTTCTCAATAAAAAGATTATTGTAGATAAAGTAATCCTCTGATGCTATCTGAAAATCTATGGCCGCTGTTTCGTTAGTTGCAAACACATTGTTATAGATGTAGTGATTTCCACCATCAGCGTTTGCTTCAACACCACTTTGACGATTTCCATAAAGGTAATTGTCATAAATATATGTTTCTCCTGCAGATCCACTGTGTTTAATACCAGCATCATAATTGTTATAAATATCTACACCATGAACAGATACATTTACTTGAGCAATATACACACCATGTTTACCTGTTTCGTCACCATTGTTGTAAATTTTACCACCAGATATCTCCACATTCCCAAGACCACCAATAAAGAATCCGTTACTCGAACAACCATGAAGCTCCATATTTATAAATTTGATGTGTTGCGTATTAAAAGCCGTTCGAGCGCAATCTAGACCTCCCTCAACTTCTAAACCCTCCATTATTACGTAAGTCTGGTCATTGTTAAGATTAATGACATGGTGAGTGCCACCATCCGTTATTTTAGGCTTGTCTCCTGGAAACGCTTTTATAGTGATAGGCTCATTCCAAGAGATACCAGACGGAATAGTTCCTGTAAAAAACTCTGCATACGTTCCGGCTTTGATATAAAGAGTGTCTCCGGGACTTAGAACGCTTAAGCCTTTTCCAATTGTAAGAAAAGGAGAAGACTCTGTACCAGAATTAGTGTTACTACCAGTTTTTGCCACATAGTATGTGTTGGAAGATGCATCTACGATTGGTAGTCCAACTGAATCAGTTAAGAATAAAAAAGAAATCGCACTTAATATTATTAGAAATATGAATAAGGTAGTTTTCAATCTAGAATATGCATGAAAAAAAGACAACATCTTAACTTGAATTTTACGTTATATTTAGTAAGATGTTTCACGCAACGTATCGTGTGTAAACACACATGGAATACTTCCAGTAAAAACAGCTACTCTCACCACACAGAAAAACGAATACTCCCCAATCTTTCTTTCCACCCTTCAGCCTTCCTCATTACAATCACTCATTAATTCTCTCTATTTTCCTTCTTAATTGTTTGCCAGTGGTATAAATACAAAGGAGAACCAACAAAGATCATTGCCAAACTCGTGCTTATTTGCCTTTTTCTTTGATTTTCCTGCTCTTCTTTATTTCTTCTATCCAACTCAGCCTGATCAATCACCTGACCCTCAATCTTTACTTGCTCTGGATAATAAGTATATTCAGACACTTTAAATACATATGTTTTTAGTGCTAAATCAAGCATTTGAATACTACCAATCACAGTAATCAGAAGTCCAACAAAAGCAAACAAATATAAATATAAAAGTCTAATACTAAATTTCATTTTTTCTGAATTCACCCCCTTTTTAAGTTAAAATACTTTCTTCGCATAGCCAATACAGTACTCAGTTTTTGGATAACTTAGTGCCCCCCATGTTCCCAGCCAGTCAGCAATATTGATTTGTTTTCCCCTGCATTTACACTGGCTAAGATAATTTCCTTTTTCATCAAAAACATTACACTTTCTCACCACCAAAAAATAGCTGACCAACACCAAAGCCAAAGCTAAAACAAAAATTATCAAAAAATCTCTCGCTTCTTTCAACACCATCTTGACTCAATCATACACTAAAAATGCCCTTAATTTAACTTGTAAATGATATAATTTGTTGTTATAGCAAATATGAAAACTAAAATGATTGTTTTGAATCTGTATGATTTGAGTTTGATATATAGGAATTCTATGCTTGTCAAACAAAATGTCAGATTTGATATTTTGTTTTAATATGACTATAAGCTAGCGTAGCTCAGTTGGTAGAGCATTCCCTTCGTAAGGGAGAGGTCGTGGGTTCGACTCCCTCCGCTAGCTCCGAAAATGGTAAAAAACTATTCCAGATTACAAAAAGTGGAAACTCAAAAGGCCCAAAAAAGCCTCAGGCTTTACTTGATACTTACTATTGGGCTCATTGTTTTCTTTCTTTTTTTTGGAATCAGTTTTCTTTCTCAAATCCTAAGTTTAGCCAGCCGCTTTTCTTCAAGCAATTCACCCGTTGAAATAGGAGACCAAACTCCACCACCACCCCCACGCTTTGATCAACTACCCGAATCAACTAACAAAGACCGGCTCGTCATCACAGGCAGCTCTGAACCAGGATCCTCTGTCTTTCTAAAAACAAATGAAAAAATAACCGAAATCATTACCAATTCTGATGGTATATTTAGTGCCAGTATCAATCTCAACCAAGGAATAAACACTCTTTCTGCCTACGCCGTTGATCTAAGTAGCAATCAGAGTCTAACTTCCACAACTGCAAAAATAACCTTTGACAATAAAGCTCCAGAAATTACGTTAACAAAACCACAGAATAACGAAACAATTTACGTAAACGACAAAATCACACTTGAAGGAAGCATCGAACCAAAAGCAACACTCACCGTTAATGACCGCGTTGTTATTATTTCTTCAGACGGCAAATTTACCTATCAAGTTGTTCTCTTGTCAGGAGAAAATATTTTTAAGTTTTTAGCAATTGATCAAGCTAGCAACGAAACAAAATTGGAATTACTTCTCAAGTTCTCACCTTAACTGTTTTTTCGACTAATTGCCCCAAGCAGGACAACATACCCCAGTACCCAAGGGTAAACAATTGAATTAGTAAAATTAGCATGTATAAATAACGAGATTATAGCTGCCTTAAACGCTAACCCAAACCCATCCGCGCTAGTTTCTGCCAAAACCCATCTCATCTCATAAATAAAGATCAAAAATCCGACCACCCCAGTAGTTGCCAAAATAAAGACAAAACTATTATCATATCCGCCACACGAATGACTACCTAATAGGTTATTTAGAAAAACTAATTTTCTCAAAGCACACACATTATTCACACCCACACCAAACACAGGGCTTCTGCTTATCATCTCAACGCCCTCCTTAGTATTCTCAACCTTAAGAAAGATCGACTTTGTTCTTGTCAGATTTACTCCTTCTCCTGTTTTGTGTGGCAAAAAGGGAAGTAAAAGCACAAAAAGCATCAAAAAAAAGATAATCATCAGTTTTCTGGGCATTTTCACAATTAAATAACCCAACCCTCCCAATAAACCCAAAAAACTTGCCCTTGAATAAGTTAACCCCAAACCAATCAAGAAAAATCCAAGCAGCACAATCAATTTCTTTGAAAGTTTCTTCCCTCTCGCCAAAAGGAGTATCATCCCAAATACTAAAATAAGTCCAAAAAAAGCAGGATCCAAAAACACGCTAGTCATTCTTCCCAAATGATCATCCCATCCAAAATACTTCAAACTTATCAAATCAAAAAACCAAAAATATTGTACCCACCCAAAAAATAACCCAGCAAACGACACCAAGATAAGGCTCCTGTAAATCAGAATTTTATTCTGAACTCTTTGACCATACAATCTGTTTACCACCACACCCAAACCCAAATAGCTTACTATTCTCACCAAATATAAAAAGCCAATTGCAAAATCATTCCAACTTAAGACCGAAAACCAAATCATACTTCCCCCAAAAAGAACAATCGCTATTAAAAAAAGCCTCATTAGCATGTCCTTACCAATATTTTTTAACCCAACAATAAAAATCAAACCAGTAACAAGATCTAAAGGATGAAGTTTAAAAGGAAAATTAACATACCTTTCCATAAACATCGCTGGCAACTGGCCAAAAGAAAATACCACAAACCAGACAAAAATCAGGCTCTTTAGCACACTTACTCCTTGTGTTCGTCTAAATATAGTCATATTAAAACAAAATGTTAGTTTTTAACATTTTGTATGACAAGCATAGTATTTCTATATATCAAACTCAAATTATAAAAAAATTGTCATTTTGTTTTGAGTTTGCTATATAAACTGCTCCATGCCAAAAAAGAATGTAAACTCATCATCACCGACAAAACAAAACCAGTTGTGCCATCACGAAAGCCTCTTAAAAAAATAAAATTGTGAAAAAACTTCAAAATCGGAAATAATACAAGCTTTCTCAAATTTGCTTTTTTAGCTTGAGCACGATTCTCCTGTGCGTGGACTTTTGCATAAGAACCAATCTTTTGTATCCACAAAGATAACGCATCATTAACCTCATGATAAATAACACTTCCAAGCTTTCCTGTATTCTCAATCTCCCAAAATTCATGCACTGCACGTATCCACTTTCCAGATTCTCTTCTTGCAAGCCTTAGTATCCACTGATTACTCCATTCCCCGCCACAAAGCACTTTACCATTAAAAACCATAATTCTTTTTATATAAAAGCCGTCCAATCTCGTTTTTGCATATACTTTAATAATTTCCCTTTTTAGCTCATCAGAAACTATCTCATCCGCGTCAACAAATAAAACCCAATCATGCCTTGCCTGTCTTAGCGCAAAATTTCTCTGCCCAGAAAAATCACCACCCAACTTTCTTTTAAACACTCTTGCCCCCAACCCTTCTGCTATTTTTTGCGTATTATCATTTGAATAATCATCAATCACAATTACCTCATCACACCAGGTTATACTTTCCAAACATTTCTTAATCTGTTTTTCTTCATTTTGAGAAAGAACAACTCCAGTAATATTTACCATTTCAAAATCTTACCCAAAATTCTACCATCAATGCCCATATTAAGCCGAAGTGTTTCTTAAAGTAATAAAACCTGCTTTGCTCAAAAATTTCCTTGCTTGTGCCCAAACTTTTTTTACCCGGTTCCCAATCATGCTTCACTATTACCTTCGGCTCATGATAAATCTTGTAGCCATGATCAACAATACGCTTACACAAATCATTTTCCTCAAAGTATAAAAAGAACTTCTCATCAAAACCACCAACTTCGAGAA
>Ga0156492_117_pt1 | contig 8513 bp, 6 predicted proteins | sample RifOxyB1_FD_110639 | JGI IMG/M metagenome (GOLD analysis project Ga0156492, IMG submission 110639) | Candidatus Woesebacteria bacterium RIFOXYB1_FULL_38_16
TCAGGGCATTTTACATTTATCCTGTCTTGGTATTTATCAGTAAATTTACACTCAGGAAAGCGTGAACAAGAGATGAATTTACCAAAACGGCCAACCCGAATTACAAGCTCGCCTTCTTTGCATTCTGGGCATTTTTTGCCTATTTTTTCGACTTCAATTTTTACTCTTTTTGCGTTTTTGGTTACATCTTTTAGAATTTTGTCAAATGGAGTCCAGAATTGTTTGACAATTTTTGTCCAATCTTTTTTATTTTCGGCTACTAAATCCAGATCGGCTTCCATATCAGCAGTAAATGAATATTCAAACGTATCTGGGAAATATTTAACTAGAAAGTCTGTGACTGCGTTTCCAACAGTGGTTGGGGTAAACTTGCCTTCGTCTTTTTCGACGTAGGATCTAATTTGAATAGTTGTAATAATTGGGGCATAGGTTGATGGTCGGCCAATGCCTAATTTTTCAAGGGTTTTGATTAAAGAGGCTTCGTTGAATTTTGGCGGTGGAAGGGTGAATTTTTGACTAGGATTCACTTTGACAAGAGTTAGATTTTCATTTTCCTCAACAGGAGGAAGAGTGATTTCACCGTTTGAAGATCCAGGTAGGACTTTTTTATATCCGTCAAATTTGATTATTTGACCAGAAGCACGAAGAAGATATAGATTTTTCCTATACTCTGCAACTACGTCAATTGCTGTAGAGTCAAAAACCGCTTGAGTCATTTGACAGGCAAGAAATCTGTTCCAGATAAGCTGGTAGAGCTTTTTTTGCTCACTAATTAGCTCACCTCCGAGATTATTGATCTGAGTTGGTCGGATGGCTTCATGAGCTTCTTGAGCATTTTTAGATTTTGTTTTATAAAAACGCGGGGTATCTGGCAGATATGCTTTACCAAAAGTTTTTTCAATATAGGATCTGGCTTGTCCTAGAGCAGTTTCTGACAGGTGAACTGAATCGGTACGATGATAAGTGATAAGACCTTCTTCATAAAGCCGCTGGGCAACCATCATTGTTCGTTTGGCACTCCAACCAAAAAGATGTGTTGTGTTTTGGGTCATCGTCGAGGTTGTAAAAGGTGGTGGAGGGGTTTTAACAGTTTCTTTTTTGGTAACTTTTGAAATTTTATAGTCTGCCTCTTTTAGTTCTTTGACTACAACATCTGTTTTTTCCTTTTGGTCGAGTATTGGAGTTTTTCCATTTAGCTTTAATAATTGGGCTGAAAAGGAATGTTTGTTTTTTAGATCAACTATAATTTCCCAATATTCTATGGACTTAAATTTTTGAATTTCTCGTTCCCTTTCAACAATTAGCCTAACTGCGACTGTCTGAACACGTCCTGCAGAAAGCCCGCGTCTGACCTTGCGCCAAAGCAGGGGTGAGAGATTATATCCAACAAGCCGATCAAGGACACGCCTGGCAATTTGGGCGTCAACAAGGGCTTTATCTATATCGCGTGGATTGGCAATGGCAGTTTCAACGGCTTCTTTGGTAATTTCATGAAAGACAATCCGTTTTGTTTTACCATCACCAATAATTTCTTTGACATGAAAAGCAATTGCTTCTCCTTCACGGTCAGGGTCGGAAGCGATAAAAATTTCCTTGGCCTTTTGAGCTTGACGTTTAAGAACAGCAATTTCTTTTGATCTTTTTTCGACAAGCTCAAAGTCAGGTAAAAAGTTGTTTTCAACATCGACGCCTAATTTTGATTTGGGCAAATCTTTAATATGCCCCATGGTGGCCTCAATTACATAACCATCTCCTAAAAACCTGGCAAGAGTCTTTGCTTTGGTTGGTGATTCAACAATTATTAGTTTCATATATGTTTAGGATAGCGCGGTATACAGTTTACACAAGCTGTCAAATTTACTCATCTAAATACTCTAAGATATCATGGGGGGTTGTTGCAAATATCGCTCCTTGGGAAAGAAGGAAATTTGGAGCTTCAGACAAGGGTGAATCAACTGGTCCGGGAACAGCAAATACATCACGGCCTTGGTCAGCTGCCCAGGTTGCGGTTGAGATCGTACCACTACGGCGGCGCCCTTCAATGATGACGACTGCCAGGGACAGGCCAGAGATCAGACGGTTTCTTTGGAGGAAATTGTGTTTTAGTGGTTTTGTATCAAGCGGAAATTCACTAATAACTGCGCCCGTTTTACTAATTTTTTCATAAAGAAATTTATTTTCAGGTGGATAGTAGACATTTAACCCAGATCCAAGCACTGCAATTGTCCGGCCTTTATTTTTTAGGGCTGTTTTGTGCACAATTGTATCAATTCCGCGGGCTAAACCTGAAATCAGGGTATAACCTGCTTGAGATAAAATTTCGGCGAAAAACTGTGCTGTTTTTTTGCCATACAACGTATTTTCGCGACTACCAACAATTGCGATTGCTTTTTGATCAGTTGGCAGGAGTGATCCAGTAAAAAAGAGTTTATCGGGAGGAGTTGTGATGTTTTTTAAATTTATGGGGTATATTTCATCAGAAAGTAAAACAGTGTTAAACATTTTTTTAGTTGTTTTGATAATTTTTGTGTAAAAACCAATAATCTAATATGTCACGAGCAATCGGGGCTGCTACTTTTGAACCTTCACCACCCTTTTCAATCAAAAAGGTAGCAATAATTTCAGGATTGTCAGCTGGTGCAAAAACGGTAAACCAGGCATGGGTAATATCTTCTTCAAAAGTTTCAGCAGTACCAGTTTTACAAGCCGCTTGACCGATGGGTGGTTTGTCGGTTTTGGCAACAAAATCAAAAAAAGGGTAGGCTGTGCCACCTGGGCTACAGGCCCTAACCATTCCTTGTTTAATAAGATTTATTGTTTTTGGTGAAATATTAAGATTTTGACAACTCACTTTTTGTTCTTTATTTAAAAAAGGAGTACAGAGCTTTCCATTTGTTGCGATAACTGAAGCAATAAGATGAGTTTCAATCGGAGTGATAGAAATGTCCCCCTGTCCAATGGCAAAATGGTAAGTGTTACCAAGATACCAGTTTTCACCTTTTGTGGCTCTTTTCCAGTCAGGGGATGGAATTAGACCACCCACCTCACCAGGGAGATCAATGCCAGTGGGTTGGGAAAGACCGAACTTTTTAGCCCAAGCAACCAGGTTATCAATACCAGCATGTTCACCCACTTTATAAAAAAAAGTGTCGGTTGAACGGGATAGGGCCTTGGGTAAATCAATTAAACCCTCAACCTGGCCGTACTGGGTAAAATACCAGTTGTTGTAGGTAAACTCATTGATTTTTATTGAACCTGTATCTTCGTAGCGAAAATCATCTTTAATTGCATGTTCTTCAAGAGCAGCTGTTGCTGTTACTAGTTTGAAAATAGATCCTGGGTGAAAAGTTCCTGAAATGACGCGGTTAAACATGGGTAAAGTGGGATCAGAAAAGATGTTTGTAATTTCTTTATTAGTACTGGAATCATGACTACTTGTAAAAAGGCCTGGATCATAGGAAGGAGAAGAGTGAAGCGCAAGTATTTCAGAATCGACTGTGGTGATTATTGCTGCAGCAGAGTGCCCTGCAAGGTGGGTTGCAAGAATTTTTTGAAGTCCTAAATCAATGGTTGTGGTCAGATCGCTGCCTGGAATTGGGTTTCTGCGGCCAAAGGTACGGATTTTATTGCCAAAGGTGTCAACTTCGACAAGTTCTTCACCGTCAATACCCTTAAGTTGGCAGTCGTACTGTTTTTCTAGACCCAATCTTCCCACTAAAGTGCCGAGTGTGTTTACTCCTTTTTGGGGGCAGTGTGGATCGACTTTATTAACTTCATCAGGATTGACTTCCCCTAAAAAACCGCTGACGTGAGCAAATGTTTCGGCAAAGGAATACTTGCGTTTCCAGCTAGTTGTGAGATCTGCTTCAGCAATATCACTTTCGTTATCAATTGGTTTTTTGAGAAACCCTTGGGCCGGACTAAAATCCATTATAAATTTTTCCTTAAGGTTATCAACTAAGATTTGGCCGTTTCGATCAAGAATTTTCCCTCGTGGAGCTGTAATTGGAATATGACGAAGACGATTATTTTCAGCTAAGGTCTGGTAATACTTCCCTTTGATAATTTGAACTTCAATTAAGCGCCCAACAAGGATGAAAATGCCAAGCAAAAGAATTCCTTTGTAAAACCAGACTAGCCAACTTTGTTGATGAGAGGAATTAAGAGACTGCATACAAAGATTCTAGTTAAAACTCGAATCAATAGCAAAATAATGCTCTTAAGGGAAAAGAGCATTATTTTTTTAAGTTTGTCATTTTCGAAACTCAGAACTACTAATTTGAACTACTTGACTGTTAATCAGACAACTGAGTTGATACACCCCTTGAATTTGAGAGAATTGGCAATGTGCTTTTATCCAAGCCCTATCGACAAGAGTCGGATAGATATCAGGATAGCCATTTCTAATAAGACCAGCATGAAAAGAAAGAAACAACAGCGACGGCGGCTCAATAGACAAATTGGCATTAAGATACTGCTGATACTCTTCAAGAGTATTAAACTGTAAAGGAGTATCAAACTCTTTGTTAACATAGACAACTAGAAAGAAAGCGAATAGTGCAAGAAACAAGAGCGTGAGACGAAAAGTGACCATGCCGTGGTATGGTGATACCAGCCTTTTTTGCATTTTTACTCCTTCCTTTTTAATTAATGCCTTTTGTTGACTGAATTCTTCCCAAGAGGGAAGGGTTTAAAAGAACTTTGCCGCAACCGCGGACAACACAAGTTAATGGATCATCAGCAATTTGCACTTTTGTTTTTGTTATTTCAGAAATCATTTTATCAATTCCTGGAATTAGTGAGCCACCACCTGCAAGATAAATTCCATTTTTCATGATGTCACTGATAAGCTCTGGTGGAGCCTCTTCAAGAGTATCTTTGATGCTTCCAACGATTTCTTGAATAATTGGGGAGAGGGCTTCACGAACTTCGTCACTGGTTAATTTTTTTGATTTGGGTAGACCAGTTTCAAGATCGCGTCCTCGAACAATGATTGATTTGTCGTGTACTGGAATGGCAGAGCCGATTGTAAGCTTTATTTCTTCGGCAGTTGGTTGCCCTAAAAGCAGTGAATATTTGAGACGAAAGAAATTGATAATCGCCTCATCCATTTCATCACCTGCAATTCGGATGGAGCGCCCTAAGACAACTCCACCAAGACTGATAATAGCAATTTCGGTTGTTCCACCTCCAATATCAACAATAAAGATGCCGGTTGGGTCTTCAACTGGTAAATTTGCCCCAATTGCGGCTGCCATTGGCTCTTCGATTAAATGTGCACGTCTTGCGCCGGCACTTAGGGCAGCATCAACTACGGCACGACGCTCGACTTCTGTAACACCTGAGGGAATACCAATAACTACTTTAGGGCGGGGTATTTTGGGGATTATACTATGGGACTCATGAACCTGTTCTATGTAAGTTGCGAGCATTGCGGCGGTTGCGTCAAAATCAGCAATAACGCCATCTTTAAGTGGTCTGATTGCTTCAATTGTTGCAGGTGTTTTTCCAACCATTTTTTTGGCGGCAGTACCAATTGCCAGGATTTGTTTGCCTTTTTTATGACGCGCAACAACAGACGGCTCACGAATGACAATACCTTTACCAGAGACGAAAACTAAGGTATTTGCAGTGCCGAGATCTATGCCAATATCATGACTAAACAGGCCAAATAATCGATTTAGTAACATAGGCGTTAATAAGGCAAGTATATCTTATATAGTAAAATGTTATTGATGAAAAGAATTATTTTTTTTGTTTACAATTGTTTGCTACTTACTAGCGTGTTTCTTTTTTTCCATAAAACTAATGAGGTTTTTGAATTTAACAAAATTGTTTCAATTTATTTAGGAAGCTTGATAATTGTTGGTTTGTGGGGGATGCGAATGGTTAAAGAAAGAAAAATCCTCTTTCGTCGCACAATATTAGATTTACCTCTTTTGTTTTTTATTACTACCCAATTTATTTCAACCATATTTTCGATTAATGTCCTAACTTCAATATTTGGCTATTATTCGAGGTTTAATGGGGGTTTGCTTTCAACACTCGCCTACTCTGTTTTGTATTGGGGGTGGGTAGGAAATTTTGGGAAAGAAGAAACTTTAATATTTTTAAGGAATCTGGCAGTTGTTGCCTCTCTTGTATCAATATGGGCAACTTTCGAACATTTTGGTCATAGTTTTAGCTGTCTACTCATAAATCAGAGGTTTGATACCTCGTGCTGGATTCAAGATACCAAGGAGCGTGTGTTTGCTACTTTTGGCCAACCAAATTGGTTGGCAGCTTGGTTGGTTTTTGTGTTTCCGGTAATTTTATCTCATTTTGACAGTGTGAAGAAAAGAAGGATTTGGATTTGGATTGTGTGCTTTCTTGTTTTTCTTGCACTTTTTTATACCAAATCCCGCTCAGGAATGATTGGACTTTGGGGAGGAATGATTGTGTATCTAGGGCTTTTGGTTTATGCAGGAAAGAAGAAATATTTGGTAAATGTCATAAAACTTTGCGTTTTTTTAGTGGTTCTTTGGATCTTGTTAACTGGATTACAAACACAACAATCAACTAAACGAACTGCATCGGCTGAGAATGGAGCAATTATAAATATTACAGAGTCCGGCAATATTCGAAAAATTGTTTGGAGAGGAGCGATAAAAGTCTGGCAACACTACCCTATTTTTGGAAGTGGGGTTGAGACTTTTGCATATTCTTACTGGCAATTTCGGCAAACTGAACATAACACAACTAGTGAGTGGGACTTTATATACAATAAAGCACACAATGAATACCTAAATTTTGCTGCCAACTCTGGTATGGTTGGTCTTGTTTCTTATTTAGGACTTATTTTCTTTTCCTTGTATCAAATTGCAAAAGGGTTTAAAAAGACAAATGATTCATATAGGCATATTAATTTTGGTTTGGCCGGGGGATATATAGGGTTTTTAGTTACAAATTTTTTTGGTTTTTCAACTTCGGCAACGTCGTTTTTATTTTTTCTTTATCCGGCTTTGGCTTTTTCGATTCAGGCCAAAAATATACCTAAATTAAAAGATAATTATAAATTTTCTTGGCAGAAAAAAATGATGATTGGATTAATATTTGTTCTTATGGCTATTGTGACCAAATTTATTTTTAATTATTGGGCGGCGGATTATTATTACGCTCAAGGAAATATAAAGCTGGCTACTCTTCTTAATCCACTGGAGCCAATATACCGGGCTGAGCTTGCAAATCAGTATGCATTGGATGGCCGAGCAAATGAAGCAATTAAAACAATGAATAAGGCAATTGCAATGAGTCCAAGAAATAGCAAAATTCTTGAAATGGCAAGCAATATGTATATTGATTTGGGCGAGAAGGATGAAAAATATTACCTTCAAGCCCTTCAGATATTAGATCAGCTTGAGACTAATGCACCAACAAATGCCAAGGTTGTGTATATTAAAGCGCTGACAAAAATGAAGCTTGGGCTAACTCAGGAAGCAATTGAACTTTTGGAAAAGACGGTTGTGATGAAAGCTGATTATAAAAAGGCGCGTGTGGCGCTGGGCTGGATATATCAGGCAAATGGGGATTTGGCGAAAGCAAAAGAGCAATATTTATATGTTTTAGAACATATTGATCCAAATGATCAATTTGTAAAAGACTCTTTAGAAAAAATGGGTGCTTCCTTGTGAGATAAAGGTTTTTTAAGAAAGCACCCGGTATTTAGACTAAATCCATGCTTTTAAATCAAGATCCTGAAGGTTGACGATGTGAACTTCATACTCAGTTGCCAGAATGCGGATTAATCTGTTCATACCACCTCTCGCCTCAAATAAAACAAAAATATGTCCATTGAGAGCGGTTTCGTATGTTTCTGCATCTGGCAATAGTTCTTTAAGCTCTGCTACAAAACCGTTTGCAGAGGGAAGAACATAAATATCTTCAGTGTCAAAACAGATGACAATGTCTGCTTCCTCTTGTTCAATTAAGGGAGCCAGACCATCCGTAAGGTCATCGATACAATCGACCACTATTGCTTTGTGTGTCATTTTTCACCTTTTTGGATTACTCAATGTACATTCGGTAGCTGAAGTTTACAACATTTTTATCAAGAATGCTATATCGTGCATATATCAATGTTAAAAGCATAACAGGACATTTTGCTTTGAACTTGTTATATAGTCATATTAAATCAAAATGCCAGAAAGACATTTTGATTGACAAGCATAGAATTTCTATATATCGAGCTTTGAAAATGACATTTTGTATTATGTTCGCTATAATTTGCCTAAATGAAATTAAAAGTCGTTGATATTAAAAGCCCAATTTTACGAAGGAAAGCAAAGGTTGTGCAAAGGGTTGATAAGAAAATCTTGCAATTTATTTCTGATATGAAAGAAACTCTGACGGAACAAAAAGACCCAGAGGGGGTTGGTTTGGCTGCACCTCAGGTCGGAAAATCTTTGCGGATTTTTATTATGGATTATGGGCAATATAAAATGATGGCGGTAATTAATCCGGTTGTGCTTGACAGA
>Ga0156492_114_pt1 | contig 8173 bp, 8 predicted proteins | sample RifOxyB1_FD_110639 | JGI IMG/M metagenome (GOLD analysis project Ga0156492, IMG submission 110639) | Candidatus Woesebacteria bacterium RIFOXYB1_FULL_38_16
TGTGCTCTGACAAAATCCAACATTTGAGCCATAGAATCAGAAGGATCAGCTTCTTCTTCCTGTTTTTGGTTAAGCGCTTTTTCATAATCAAGTCTTACGCGCTCAATCAGCGTTGGATCTTTGGAAACATTGTAACTACCATAAAAATACTGAGCTGTTTGCTCGGCGCAAAATTCACCGGTATCAGTATAAAACACCGCCGCTGATTCAAATCCAAGATCGTTTTTCGGCCAGACGCCCAAAAAGGTCGATCGTCTTACGCCGTCAATGGTGATATAGCCGTTATTGCTATCACGAGGTAAAACGCTATTATCAATTGCCACCTTATTCCTCCTTTTGTAACGTACCCTCAAAAACTATGGCATATTTTATCACACTTAAACAGCTTCTTGTGTTTTATGCCTAATTTTTATATAATCCTTTTCATTACACACACTTGCTAGTGCCTCCTGATACTTCTAGCAGGTGCCAGGTTTAAGGAGGACAACAAAAAAAAGAAATAATGGCAGTCGAAATATCACTTGAAAAATTGCTTGAAGCTGGTGCTCATTTTGGTCATCAGCGCAGGCGCTGGAATCCAAAAATGCAACAATTCCTCTTTGGCATGAAAGAAGGAATTTTTGTGTTTGATTTGGTCCAAACTCAAAAATGCCTAGAGCTTGCTCTTAATGAAGTAACAAAAGCAGCCGCTGAGGATAAAATAATTCTTCTTGTTGGCACCAAAAAACAGGCAAAAGAAAAAGTAGCCGAAGTTGGCAAGGCAACTGGTTTTCCATATGTTGACGAGCGTTGGCTTGGTGGGACCCTTACCAATTTTAGTCAAATGCGCTCAACCGTTAAAAATCTGGAAAACTTAAGAAAGCGCAGACTTGACGCAAACAAAATTGGCTTTACCAAAAAAGAAAAACTTCTCCTTGACCGAAAAATAGAAAAATTCGATAAATCTTTTGGTGGAATTATCAAACAAGAACAACTTCCAGATCTTCTTTTCATCATTGATGCCGGTCGAGAAAAAGGCGCAGTTGCCGAAGCAAAAAGGCTTAACATTCCAGTGATTGCCGTTGTTGATTCCAATACTGATCCTTCTTTCATTGATTTTCCAATTCCCATGAACGACGATGCCAAAAAAGCGGTTGGTTATGTTCTTGATCTATTTGTAGAAGCAGTTGAAGAGGCTAAAACAGCCCCCAAAAAAGCAACAACAAAAGCCGCACCCAAGGCAAAAACAAAAACAAAGACAAAAACAAAAGAAAAATAATGGCAAGTTTTTCAGTCGATACAATTAAAAAACTGCGCGATGAAACAGGCGCTCCAGTCATCAAAGTAAAAAAAATACTCGACGAAGTCCAGGGTGATGAAAAAAAAGCTCTCACAATCTTAAAAGAAGAAGGATTCAAAAAAATTGCCAAGAGACTTGACCGCGAAACCAATCAGGGAATTATTGCAGTCTACTCTCACCATACCCATAAAATTGGAGCATTGGTTGAGCTTCTTTGTGAAACAGATTTTGTTGCCAAAAACGAGCTCTTTCTTGCTCTTGCCAATGATCTTGCCATGCAAACCGCTTCCATGAATCCTGAAAATAAAGAAGCACTTCTTGAACAAGACTACATCAAAGACCCCAAGAAAAAAGTAAAAGATCTCATTGACGAGTTAATTGCAAAAACAGGCGAGAATATTCGTCTTGGAAAAATTCAAAGACTGGCAATTGAGAACTAAGCAAGATATAATTAACTTTAAGCATGGACACAACCGAAACACGAAGTGAAATGAGTGGGGTTGTTGAAATTGTCAAAGGCGATATTAGTACTATCCGCACAGGCAGAGCCACTCCAAATTTAGTTGAAGATATTATTGTTTCTGTTTACGGAGGAACACAAAAATTCCGTCTTCTTGAGCTGGCTTCAATTACCGCCCCTGATTCTCAAACACTTGTTATTGATCCTTGGGACAAATCAATTGCAGGTGAAATACGAAAAGGCATCCAAGCCGCCAATATTGGTCTTACCCCTTCCCTTGATGGTGAAATAATCAGAATCTCTCTTCCACCTCTTACAACTGAAGACCGCCAGAAATATGTCAAACTTTTAAGCTCAAAACTTGAGCAGGGGAAAGTGATGATCAGGCGAGTCCGTGGAGATATCATGCACGCAATAAAGACAAAATTTGAAAACAAAGAAATCACAGAGGATGAAAAATTCAAACACGAAAAAGACCTTCAAGGATTAACTGATGAATTTATTGCCCAGATTGATTCAATCGGTGAAATCAAAAGAAAAGAACTTCTGACCAATTAATCTTGTCAATTCCAATTATCCGCGGAAAATGATAAATTAAAAAGATGTTTCAATCAGCGCTTTTAATCTTACTTGCCCTAGTTGTTCTCTCCATTCTCATTCTAATTCACGAATTTGGTCATTTTCTGGCGGCAAAACTCTCGGGTGTTTGGGTTGAAGAGTTTGGAATAGGACTCCCACCAACAGTTTTCAAAAAGAAATTCAAAGGAACAATCTATTCAATTAATCTTCTTCCTATTGGTGGTTTTGTCAGACTCCACGGGGAAGTTGACAAAGAAGAACCAAAATATCCCAAAAAAGCATATGTCAACAAAGGAAAACCAGCCAGGCTCTTTATCGCCCTTGCCGGAGTTTTTATGAATTTTGTTTTAACAGTCACTCTTTTTTCAACTGTCTACTTTTTTACAGGTCTTGGAAGGGGAGTGCGTGTTAATGAAGTGTTGCCAGGATCTTCCGCCGAGAGTGCTGGTTTTGTCAAAGACGACATTATTAAAAGTATAGGAGGAGTAGATACAAATGATTTTGAAAAATTCCAACAAATTGTCGAAGGTGCAAAAGGCAAAACAACCACAGCTGTAGTTGAAAGAACTGTAAAAGTAAAAAACAAAGAAGCACTACAAGAAAAAACATTAACGATTACCCTTCCCAAGGAGGCCTCTCCCCAAATCGGTCTTCTTGGTGTGGTTTATTCCCCAATTGAAATATATAGGCCACCTCTTTTTCAAAGGCCAATTATTTACACCATTTATGGCTACAACAAAACAATATTTTTAGGTAATAAAATGCTTCAAGGTTTTGCCACTCTTTTTACTGAACTCTCAAAAGGAAAAATGCCCCAAGGTGTTGCCGGACCAATTGGTGTAACAGCCCTTGTAGCCGGTGTTGCCCAAAATGGCCTGCTTCCACTTCTTGAGTTTTCAGGTTTTATCTCACTAAACCTAGCACTAATAAACCTTGTACCATTTCCTCCTCTTGATGGATCACGAGTCATCTTTATCACAACAGAGCTCTTTTTGGGAAAAAATATTTTACGAAAAATTGAAACCCACGCCTATACAGTTGGCATGATTATTCTTCTTGCCTTCATGTTGGTGGTCTCTGTAGGTGAAATACCCCGTCTGATCTCAGCCGGTTCCCTAAATGGCTTCATCAACTCTCTTATCCAGTAACTTCTGTGAAAATTCCAAAGAAGAGCTATACTTGTCTTGGTAAAACATAGTAGAAATATGATCAAAAACAACCAAAACACTACCAAAGAACAAGAACGCGCGGAACTACATCGTGCCATCTGGCAAATAGCCAATGATTTACGAGGTAGTGTTGATGGTTGGGATTTTAAATCGTATGTATTGGGAATGCTTTTTTATCGTTTTATTAGTGAAAACCTAACAAAACATCTTAATGATATAAAAAGCGAAGGAATAGATTTTGATTATGCAAAATTAGATGATAAAACCGCAGAATATGGGAGAAAAGAAACGGTTATTGAAAAAGGATTCTATATCTTGCCTAGTGAGTTATTTGTTAACGTCTGTAAGAATGCAAAAAACGACAAGAACCTCAATGAAACTCTCTCGAAAGTTTTTAGTAACATCGAAAATTCGGCCAAAGGTTCAGACAGTGAAGATGACCTAAAAGGCTTATTTGCTGATCTCGACGTTAATTCAAGTAAACTGGGAAATACAGTTGAACATCGTAACCAGAAACTTGTCAAAATTGTTGAAGCAATTGGAAACCTTCGCCTGGGGAACTATTCTGACAACACCATTGACGCTTTCGGGGACGCATACGAGTTCTTGATGACCATGTATGCCTCCAACGCAGGTAAATCTGGAGGTGAATTCTATACCCCACAAGAAGTAAGCGAATTACTCGCAGAGATCACCACTGTTGGTAAGAAGGAAGTAAACAAAGTATATGATCCTGCCTGTGGTTCTGGCTCTCTACTCCTTAAATTCGCCAAAGTCTTAGGTAGAGAAAACGTCCGCCAAGGATTTTTTGGCCAAGAAATTAATCTCACTACTTATAACTTGTGTCGTATTAATATGTTCTTGCACGACATCAACTACAATAATTTTGATGTAGCCCTAGGTGATACATTAATTGATCCCAAGCATTGGGATGATGAGCCATTCGATGCAATTGTTTCTAATCCTCCCTATTCAATCAGATGGGAAGGGGACGCTAATCCACTTCTTATCAATGACCCGCGTTTTTCTCCCGCTGGAGTTCTCGCTCCAAAAAGCAAAGCAGATTTAGCTTTCACCATGCATATGCTTTCGTGGCTTTCGACCAGTGGGACAGCAGCAATTGTTGAATTCCCCGGTGTTCTTTATCGAGGTGGGGCTGAGCAAAAAATTAGAAAGTACCTCATTGATAACAACTATGTAGATGCGGTGATTCAATTACCTCCCGATTTGTTTTTTGGTACTACGATTGCTACCTGCATTATCGTGCTGAAAAAGAGTAAGAAAGATAATAAGATTCTCTTCATAGACGCCTCAGCTGAGTTTGTGCGAAACGGTAATAAAAATAAATTAAGTGAAGTAAATCGGCTCAAAATCTTAGACGCTTTTCGTTCTCGCAAAGACGCAGAGTATTTTGCCAAGCTAGTTGATAACAAGGATATTGCTTCTAATGACTATAACATTGCAGTCTCAAGCTACGTCACCGCCGAAGATACCCGTGAAGTCGTAAATATTACCGAACTAAATTCCAAAATCAGCCAGATAGTTGCAAGACAGAATGAACTTAGAAAAGCCATTGATGAAATCGTTGAGAATATTGTAGACAGTAAGTAAATATGAAAATATCCAAATTAAAACTATTTAATTACAAGCAGTTCAAAGAATTTTCGATAGATTTTAATGATGATACTAATCTACTAATTGGAGATAATGAGAGTGGGAAAAGTACAATCTTAGAAGCGATAAATCTATGCTTAACAGGTTATTACCGAAATCAAAATTTAAAGAACAACTTAACCTCAGAAATATTCAATAAAGAAACCATTCGCGAATATTTAGAATCGTTAAAAACTAAAAATAAAAAAGAGCCACCAACGCTAAAGATTGAATTATATATTAAAGATATTGATGCATCATTATCAGGGGATTTATGTTCTGAGTCGGGGAGTGAAAATTGCGGATTAAGTTATGAAGTTAGATTAAATGAAGAGTTCTGCAAGATGTACAACGAGTGGTTGAAAGGAACACCTGAATCACAAACAAACTCGTTACCAATAGAATATTATAAGGTTGAGTGGCAGAACTTTTCTAGACAACCAATCTTAGCTCAGCTCTTACCTTTAAAGTGCAGTTTCATTAATTCTACTAATTATATTTACCAAAATGGCTCAGAAGCTTACATATCAAGAAATATTAGCAATAATCTAGAGCCTGTGGATCAAGTGGCTTTGTCTCAAAAATATAGAGAAGCACTAGTGTCTTTTGAGAAAGATAAGGCTATCGATAAAATAAATAAAAAAGATGAGATTGCTAATTCAGGTTTAGGTGGTAAACGTGTTACCATTTCAATCCACGATGGAAGCAAGAATGACTGGCTAAGTGCAATTGTAGTAAAGCTTGATGAAATGAACTACCCCCTGCTAGGACAAGGTATACAGTCAATGTTCAAAATCAAGCTTGCATTAAGTCATAAAAAAATAAATGAGAAGAATTTGATCTTGATTGAAGAGCTAGAAAATCATTTGTCATTTATAAATTTACAAAAATTTGTAACTGAGATATCGCAAATGTTAAGTGATAAGCAACTTATTATAACAACTCATAATAGTTTCATTATTAATAACTTAAACTTAAAAAATGTTCTTTTATTGAATAATAATGGCTATATTGGTTTTAGTGACTTAGATCTAGATACACAAGAATATTTTAAAAAATTAGATGGCTATGACACCATGAAAGTTTTTATCAGTAAAAAAATTATTTTATGTGAGGGTCCTGCTGACGAACTTATAATTAAAAAGGCCTACTTAGTGAAATATACTAAACTACCGCAAGAAGATAATATCCAAATCATCTGTGTGGGATCGTCTGTAAAAAGATTTTTAATGTTAGCAAAGAGGTTGCCAAATACCAAGATAGCAGTCGTTTTAGATAACGACAGAAACTTGACTTCCTTAAAGGATGACTTAAAAGAATATTTAAAATGTAATCATGAGAATTTGTTCACGGGGAGTGACGACACAGAGTGGACGCTAGAACCATGTTTAATAAAGAGTTTTGGAGAAAAATATTTAAAAACCCTATTTAATTATTCAGGTGATAACCTGGAAGGTTACATGACTAGAAATAAAACAGATTGCTCTTTGAAATTGTTTGATAAGCCTGACCTCAAAAATAATCAATTTCCAAAATATATTATAAGTGCTATTGAATATGTTAATAAGTAAAAATGATAAATTATATATTGCTTGTGCCGGAGCAGGAAAGACTACCAAAATTGTTAAGGATGCTTTGGAAGTAAAAGATAAAAAAATTCTGATTACTACTTTTACTAACGAAAATGAGGAAAATATAAAGAAGAAATTCTATGAAATAAATAATGGTTGTATTCCTGAAAATATTAAAATCCAATCTTGGTATGAATTTCTTTTAAGGGAATGTTTTAAACCCTATTTAAAAACGTTCTTTAATGAAAATATTAGGATAACCGGCTTTACACTGGTGTCTGGTGTAAGTGGACAGTATATTCCTAGTGATGGAAAAGACCATTATATGAGTAAAAACAATAGAGTCTATTCAGATAAACTCAGCAAGTTGATGTTTAAGAGTACGAATGTCAAAAAAAGTGTGATGAACAGGTTATCAAAAATTTATAATGTTATGTTTATTGATGAAGTTCAAGATATGGCAAGCTGGGATTTGGAATTGATTAAAGAAATACATTATTCAAATATAGCGCTTACTATGGTTGGAGATATGCTGCAAAGAACATACACAACAACAAAGGAACGTCAAAATAAAAAAGGCAAGAATCAATTAAATATCGAAGAATATATTAATGACAAGACCAAAAATTGTAGTTCAATTATTATAGATCCAAATACTCTCAAAAACACACATAGGTGCTGTCAGAAGGTGTGTAACTATGTAAATCAAAAATTTGGCATAAATATTGAAGTTTGTAAATGTTGCGATAGAAAAAACACTGAAAATTGTGATGTATTTTTTATTAATAAAGATGAAGTTGAAGAAAAATTAAAAATAATCAAAACGATGCAAATTTTGTATGATAAAAATTCTAAATATGATAAAAGCTACTCTGCTATAAATATCGGCAAAAGCAAAGGTTTAGACTTTGATAATGTAGTTATCTATCCAACAAAAACAATGACTAGTTTTTTAAAAAATGGACTTAATTTAGCAGACTCTTCTAAATCTAAACTTTATGTGGCCTTAACAAGGGCGAGGAAAAATGTGTATATCGTAAATAATTAATTTTTATGACCAAACACCAAAACAAAATTGAAAAACTAATCACTGAACTTTGTCCGAAAGGAGTTGAGTATAAGATCTTGGGTAACGTTTGTGAACAAACGTCCAATATAAAGTGGCAAAACTTCGTCAAACAGACTTTCCAGTATATTGATTTGACTTCGGTAGATAGGAATACACATTCTATTACTCAAGTTCAAACTATTGATTCGGATTCGGCACCAAGTCGTGCACAACAGATTGTTAAAAATGGTGATATTATTTTTGGGACAACTAGACCTACTTTAAAAAGATTTTGTCTAATTAGATCCAAATACGACGGTCAAATCTGTAGTACTGGATTTTGTGTATTGCGTCCAAACTCAAATGAAATTCTATCTGATTTTCTATTTCATCTGATTGGTTCCTCAAATTTTT
>Ga0156492_125_pt1 | contig 6850 bp, 8 predicted proteins | sample RifOxyB1_FD_110639 | JGI IMG/M metagenome (GOLD analysis project Ga0156492, IMG submission 110639) | Candidatus Woesebacteria bacterium RIFOXYB1_FULL_38_16
TATGCTCCATTTAGGATCAAACGCCTGAGAAACCGGATCGCTTTTGGGCTTGGCTTCAAATCCCCACTTTTTTAATCTCTTATTGGGGTCGAAGCGAAACACGTAATGATCAGGTTTGGGATATAATTCGCCGTACATCTCCATCTCACCCCACTGATCTCTAGCCGTCCCAATTTCAGGAGAAACCCAAATAATCGGAACTGTTCCATACACTCCGACCATTCGGACATACATCCCCATCATCTGGGCAAACAAAATCAAGTTGGCCGAGCGGGACAAATTCCATTCCAAGCCACGCTGGGAAAACTCTCCCGTCACCCGCACCTGCTCAGTCACACACCAGAGATAATCATAATCCCCGTCGTTTGTAACCTTCAAAAACATCCGGGCGTCACCGTGCAAACACTCAGATGGGTCAAAATTCAACATAATTTGCCGGTTCGATGGAAACAAAACCATCTTCCCCAACAAATCCTCTTTCGTGTGCCACTCACGCCCGTCAGTAACAAAAACAACCGGGCAAGAGCCGTAAACACACAACTCAACTACCAAAAAACCCATCATGTCAGCCAATTCAATTAATGGACGGCACATATCCAGAAACCACTCCCTACTTTTTTTTCCATAATCAGAATCGGCGTAAGTACGAAAATCATTAGCTAACATAGGTTACCCTCCTTGTTAAGCTAAAACATCAGATATAGCCATATTATACCACTATAGGCCTCAAAAATCAACCAGGACTCAGCTTAGAAATAGCTATATAATTCTTAAGTAGAAAAAATGAAACGAATTATTCACAACATGTTTTTAAACAAACATTTTCTACCTGTTGCTCTTATTTTCGCCACTGCAATTTACATTTGGAAGCACACCCTCACCCTAGGGTTCTTTGGTGAAGGCTATTATTATTTCGACCCAGGCCAAGACTTTTTCATCCCTAATCACCCTCTTCCTACTCCTTTTGAAACATATGATCTTCTGGCCAAATTCCTTTTTGATATTTTTCCTCCGTTTTTTCATGACAACTTAACTTACTATCTCGGATTTCAATTAATCACAACCGCTATCCTAGGAATCGCACTTTACTTTTTTGCTCTTGAGCTTACAAAATCACGCCTAACAGCTTTCTTTTCAAGTATCTTCTTTGTTAGTAGTTTCATTGGTCTTTTTGAAATGATTGGAGTTGGAAACTATCAAAGATTTGTCCAAAGAATCCCACCTCTAATTCCAGGATTAATCTCACTTACTCTTTTTCACAAGTATTTAAACAACAAACTATCGCACCCTTTCCATTTGGTCCTTTCTTTCATATTCTTCTTCCTCTCCCTAACCTTTGGCCAATTTGCCTCCTTCCTCACCCCAGTTTTTCTAGCAATCACAATCTCTTTTCTGGTATTCAAAAAAACAACCCTAAAAAAAGCACTTAGCATCCTCATTTTTCCCATCACCAATTTATTGTTTCTTCGAGGAAGTTCCTTAACCCCAGAAACCATTATTGCCAATAAAATTGGCTCCACCAACCTAAGTGAGATTTTGGCCAACCTTCTTCTTCAAATCGCCAATATTCACACACCCAATTTTATTGGTAATAAAATTGTCATCACTCTAAGTCCTTTTGAGCCAATCTTCATTTTTCTCTCATTATTTTTCATCTCTCTCTACTTCCTTTTTCTACTCTTCCTTTTTAAAAGAAAAAACCAACAAACCATTCCTGTATTCACACTTGGTCTCTCTGTTATTCTTATTCTTCTTCTTAACGTTGCCATGGGACACATCAACCCAAAGTTTAATTTTATCCAATCTGGCTATTATTCACTCAACTCCTACCCTTCACATCTTCTCAAGCTAACACCCGATATCAAAGGAGACCGCTATTACACCGTTCCTGTTCTTTTTCTCTCTATCATCTGGTCAATCATACTCACAAGTTTTCTTCCCAAAAAACCAAAAAAATACATTATCAAAACATTCTCATTCCTCGCCCTGGTTCTTTTTCTTTTGTTTTTCGCCTTTCAAAATACAAAAATCATTGAAAAAAATTTAGAAATTTTCATAAAACCACAATCAGATACACAAATATTATTAAACTATTTTGAGAAAAATGAAGCAAATATTCTTGATGAAAGTTTTATTGTTACCCATCGTTTTTTCATCTGGACAGCACCACTTTTAAAAACTATCTACCACAAACACAATCTCTCTTTTGTAAATATCGGAACTGACTATGCCAAAGAAATCCTCTCTTACAATAAAAATCAAAGCACCCCCATCTTTCTTGTTAATTACAACTTTGAAACCCAAGAAATTTTCTCACAAAAAATAACAGTCAAAGATCTTAAAGAAAACAAAAAATAAACATAAAAAAACCAGGCTTGTATCTTTCCAAACCTGGTTTGAATATCTAGCAAAAGCTTTGACGAAATAATACTTCCCGGAAAAAAAATTTCTCTTGAGTCTTCAGGTTGATTGTATCAAACCGAAATATCACCTCGTCCATCTTCCCTGCTGTAAAATACCGCCAAACCTGCACATGGGTTTCAGCTCCATGTCCAGAGAAAGTCAAATTTGCTTCCCGAACCCAAATATCACTATCTCCAATCTTTCTCTTAGGAAGATTATCAACCGAAACTGCGGCGTCAGCAAAAACCCCCTTCAAAGCCAAAACTGCCCAATGAGGGACCAGATTAACTGTGATCATTTTTGTCCCAAGATCAGAAAGGATTTCCATTTCAACCACAAATCCCCGCTGCCCAGCTTTTTCACCCAAACGCACCTGGGGATCGCGGCACACATACTCTTGCCCAGCCATAAACCCTGACGTGAGCTGTGTAAACCGCAAAGTCAACTTAAAGAGTAAAACGTCAATTAAGCCATCAAAAACAGCCTGACCAAACATACCTAACTCCTCAAACTAAGAACGGAAAAATATACAAAAATTATATCACAATTAACCTATAATTTCAAACTAAAACGAAGCTATCTTGAAACCTCAATTGTTTCACCATTCTCCACACTTCCAGCAGATATCGTAATAATATTATACGAGTTAACCGCAACATCATATCCCGTGTTTGCTGCAGTACCACCGCTTGGATCAAGTGGCATAGATTTCAAATAAGGAGCAAGAGGGGTTGTTAAATTATCACAGCTTCCACAAGTCCCAAGTTCTGTTGATGTCTGGCCTGTGGTCAACCCAGTTGGCAAAGTGCCATCATTATCAACTATATATTCATGAATTGCTGTTAAAATACTATTTACATCGCTCCAACGCCTCGAATTCCTGGCATCTGCAAATCTAGTCACCGGATCCAATGCCACAAACACAACAGACGCCAAAGTCGCAATAATCGCAACCACTACCAAAAGCTCAATTAAAGTAAAACCTCTTTTTTTATTCTTGTTCATATTTCTCTTGCTATTTAAAGTAGATACTAATTTACTCTCTCCTGTCAAGCACACAGCTCATTTCCAGTATTCCCATATGAAACCGGGTTTTGCAATCGATTCAGCTCACCTTCAAAATAAGAAAACAGTCGAACACCAAGAACAATCACTACAAACATTATAAAAATCAAGAAAATAAAAATATTACTTGTCCTTACCCGACTCTTTTTTTTGGGTTGATTAGCATATTCTTCATTCTCTCCGCCCACCTCCGCTTCAGACTTAAGCGATAAAATGTTTAATGTCTCCTGGTCCTTCCCACTAAAATCTTTTTTTAGTGCCATTCCAATAACCGGATCACTGTTGCGTAACCGGGCAATTACTTCTGGTTCAACCGCAAGAATCCTACACCCAGCATCTCTCAAATACATTTTAATAAGCTGAAATTTTGCCTTTACCGGTACAAAAACAAAAACTTCTTTCAAATCATCATCGCCTACACCTGTTTCTCTGAAGTCCCATTCTTCATCGACAAGCTCCTCAGGAATCTTGTTTTTAACAATCTCAAAAACATACCTTCGTTCTTCTAACCCCTGCATACTTTGTGGTATCAAAAATTTAAGATCATATGAAAATTGCTCACCTAAAACTAAATAAGCACTTTTCATCTCAAGCGCATCTACCATCTGGGCAAGAGCATTCATCAAGCTTGACCATTTCCAGTCTATCTTTATCCGCTTTTTTACTTTCGCCTTACCTGACACCTCAACCTCTGCCCCTTCCAAAAAACCTGATGTGATAAAAATCACTTTTTTCTTGCTTCTCAACATTTTATAGTTAAAATACTCTAGTTTGTATACTTAAAAATAATATTTTGATATATAATCTCTTACATAATGCACAGATTCAAGTAAGAGGAGTATAATCTAAAATAATTTCCTCTTTTTTATTTTCCAAAAAAACTAAATTTCATTCCAACTTACAATCTCCACCGTCAAACCCCATATTGCCGAAACTTGAACCTTTTTAAGGTATCCATTCACTTCCTTCTCCACAGTAAAAGTCCAATTGTGTCCACTATGTGAATTAATTGTAACAGAACATGTTTCTCCTAAAACGGAAAGTGTTGCTGGAATACTGTTTGTTTCATTTAATCGAATCAAAGCATCTTCCACACATCCCTCCACCCAATCCAATGATTCCTCACCTTTTTTCCCTGCCAAAGCAGACTGAATATCATTCACGGAAAGCAAAGAAACAGTCGTCCCAATAGTTAAAACAACCGCTGAAATAACCAAAACCGATGCAATTGCAATATATCCTTGTTGTATCTTTTTTTTCATTTTTAATTAGATCTAAGCTCAGCCGATCCAGAAAACACACTGCTTTTTTGCCACTCTTGTCTTGTCCCCGCCGACGAAACTGTCAAAGCAAACTCAATATTTAAAGAACTAACCCCGCTTGATCTATCTGTAAACGTCAACCCAGAAACACTAACTTGATTACTAGTTAAAGGCAAATCATTTGTCATCCCAGTACAATCACTTGACCCACCCCCCCAAGCCATCATCAGTCTGCCGCCAGATACATATATTCTTGTCGGGTTATGTGCAGTAGTTGATAATACTAAACACAAATCACTCGCACCCACAGAGTTTATTCCCGAAGCATTTCTAATCTCATACATAATTCTTTTGCTCGCCAGTCGTAAGTTTTGGTTTACCTCTCGCTCGACACCTGATTTCACCCCTCCATAAATAATATCCCAGGCAAATAAAATCGCCCCGCTTATAAATATCGCAACCAAACCGATATATAAAATTAACTCAATTAGGCTAAATCCCCTTTCTTTTTTATTCTTGATTGTGTATCTTTTATTTCTCATTGACTAATTTGGCACAATACTCATATATTCAGCATTGTTTATGCTCGTTGCCAAAAATGCTCTATCCTGCGTTGAGCTGTAAGCAATGCCATTAGGTGTTCCACTCAAGTCCAAACTTTCCAAAAAAACCGGAGAAGAAGGAGTAATGATGTCAAGCACCTGAAACTCAGACGTAGCATTTGCAGTTGCTAAAAAAGCATAAGTATTCAGATTTCCCAATGCAATATCATTCACATCTCCACCTGTCGCGTAAGTAGAAAGCAAACTTGGAGCTGTTGGTACTGAAGTTGAAATAGCCACAAGATTTCCCCCTACCATCCCAAGAAACGCATTCGTATCAAAAAAAGAAATCGCCAATGGATCATTTGTACCACCAACATCATAAGAGCCAGAAAGAGTCGGAGTGGAAGGAGTTGACACATTAATAAGTTGTATCTCACTTGCATCATCACTTGATGCAACAGCTGCATAATTTCCACTGACTCCAATATCAATTGCATTACCGCTTAAATCAAGCGACCCCAGAACTGAAATTGATGCAGGATTACTAACGTTAAGAACAACAAATTCAGGACTACCACTGTTACTTCGAACCAAATATGCCGTTGTTCCAGAAACGTATATTCCATTTCCATCGGCATTCCCTGGTGCATTATATACTCCCGCCACAAAAGGAGCAGAAGGAGTAGAAACATCAATTATCTCAAGCTCTGATGTATTACTTCCTTCAGAAACATATACGTAATTTCCAGATACAAAAATATTCGTTCCCGGATTTAGATTAACACTTCCAACCGCAACTGGTGCTGCAGGATTTGTCACATCAATTACCACAAAGCCAGGATTCCCTCCGAAGCGTACTAAATAAGCATAATTCCCCTGAGTTGCGATTTTTGCCCCATCTTGATTACCGGAAATATCAAGTGATGCTTCAGTTGAAGAGTTTGCCCAATCCCCAATAATTTCTTTTCTAAAATCAGTCAAAAAAGTGGTAAGAGTAACTGTATTATTTCTACTAGGTGTAAAATCCCATACCACCTCAGAAACAATTTTCTTTGTATCTGGATCATTTGTTCCACCACTGGCAACAATATTTCCTGATCCATCCCTCTGAACATCAGACACTGTTATTGTTCTTGTATAATCTCCCGAAACATTATTGCTCCCTGACCACACCCACGAGCCACCCCCATTTGTTGCCCCACATCCACCACTACAACTAGTTGCCAAAAAAAGCATTGTCCAACCTTTGTTTTTAATCGCTCTTGCCGCTTCAATCCCCTCCGTGGCAAACAACGTTGCTTCTGTCTCTTCACTCCCAAGCCTGTTTACAGAAAAACTTCCAACCACTGTTACCACACCCGAAACAGCAATAATCACAAATAAAGACATTGCCACAATTACCTCAATAATTCCAAACCCCCTTACACACTTAGACTTTTTCATTTTAATTAATTGTCATTCCACCAGCCGCATTCACACCAATTGTTTCTGACTCCAGACCACTTGTCACTGATATTAAAAGCGCTTCTGACGGCTCACCCCTTAAATTAAAGGTTGTTTCAGAAAGCCCGCTAA
>Ga0156492_115_pt1 | contig 5144 bp, 5 predicted proteins | sample RifOxyB1_FD_110639 | JGI IMG/M metagenome (GOLD analysis project Ga0156492, IMG submission 110639) | Candidatus Woesebacteria bacterium RIFOXYB1_FULL_38_16
ATTCATTACAAATTATCTCCTGACCCATAATGAAAATAATTAGGTTTTAACATGAATTTAAAATCAATCCTTAAAATTTTAAAAATAAACGAATCAGCAATTAGCATGGTCTTGGGATCAATTGTTATTATTGTTGTTGGTCTTTTTGTCATTAATTACTTCAGAAATCTTGAACCAGGTGTTGCTCTTCCCGATGGAATAAATACTGAAAATATTGCTCTTCCAACTACCCACACTGTTGCCAAAGGAGAAACTCTCTGGTCGATATCCGAAAAATATTACAAAACCGGTTACAACTGGGTTGATATTGCTAAAGAAAATAATTTAGGTGAAGCAAATGAAATTGAAACCAACCAAAAGCTAACAATTCCAAATGTTACCCCAAAACTCGCTGACTCTGCTAAAGAAACAATTACAACCACAGCGCCATCCGCTACCCCATCAGTCACAGTCACACCCACAACAATCCAACAACCAAAAGAAACTGTCGTCAAAACAGTACCAACGACAAAAGGAGGCGAAACAACTAGCAAAGGAACATACACTGTCGTCAAAGGCGATACACTCTGGAGTATTGCCGAAAAAACATATGGCACTGGTTACAAATGGGTTGAGATCGCAAGAGCAAACAAACTTGCAAACCCAAACTTAATTCACGCAGGAAATGTCTTTACACTCCCCAACTAACTAATTTCTCCTATAGTTTATTGATTTCCTCTCACCTACCTGCTATAATTAATCAGTTTAAAGACAAAAGGCGGTATGTTTCCGTAAATATCCGACACTATCTTTCTAAAGGTGGTCTCATTCCCAGACTTATGTGTGGTCTGTGGTAGTGATACCTGTCTAGGTAGTTTAACACCATATTATTTAGTTCATCTACTTGGTTATGTTTATACTTAATCCAGCCTAAACATTCTTTTCTCAAACTTCTGTTGAAGCTTTCAATGAAGGATTGTTCATTCTTTTTGTATGGTCTGGCTATTCTGTGTCTTTTTGTGAATTTGAGGACATTTTGTTTGAATTCATCTTTAAATTCAGGACCTCCATCAGTTTGAATTAGTTCACAATGACCTGAAAATCTTCTGTTCATGCTTGTTTCCAAGTAAATTAAACCATCATGACTAGTTAAGCTTGGTGTTATCAACACATCAGCTTCTTTAGTAAAAATATCTACTCCAGTAAAGGCAAACAGCTCACCAAAGTCTACAGAATCCATCTGAATGACTTCACGAGGCTTACTAGCCTTTGGAACAGGTCCTCTTATCTGATTTTTCTTCCATTTAGATTTTATCTTGTATTTTTCAGAAAGTATTTCATATATTTTTGGTACAGATATTTTTACCCCATGTTCTTTTTCAAGAAAATACAAAATCTTTTGACCACAACAGTCAGCTTCTCTCTCCCTTATTTCCCAAATCCATCTTTTGAGGATGGGATCAATCTGTCTTTTAATTCTAGGTCCTTTTTTGGCATGTGAGTAGATATCTAAGAACTCCAAAAGACCATACGTTTTTATTCCCTTAATCCAAATGCCAACAGTTTCCCAATGAACCCCCAACTTTGAAGCAATATGTCTTTTGGGAACTCCAGCTTCAAACAATTCCCAACACAGTATTATCTTGGTTGTATTTAACATTTTCATATTTTACCTGAAGTGTCGGATTTCTACGGAGAATACAACGAAAGGTAGTCTTTCTGGCGATTCTCAAAACCAAAAAAAGTTGAGGTAATAATGTTTGAGCTATTCCTATTGCTACCACCTCCACCGCCGCAATTTCTCGAAGCTATATCTTTAGGGATTGTCATATATCTCATTGGTAAATTTGTAACCAAAACGTTTACCAAATAGAAGAACACAAAAAGCCGCGCTCATAACACCAAACGCGGCTTTTAATTTGACCGAAATGCTATATCAAACCTTATATCTTGAGTTTGATATATAGGAATTTTAAGTTTACTAATCAAAATATCACCTGATATTTTGATATAATATGACTATATAATACATAATCATGTGCGGGTATGGTGAAATGGTCTCATGAATCCTTCCCAAGGATTAGTCGCGGGTTCGATTCCCGCTACCCGCTCCATATCGGACTAGTTTTGCAACTTCTCCAAATTTAGCCTTGAAATCAACTTTTAGCCTGGTTCTAACCAGGTTTTTTCGTTTTTTGGTGTTAGCCTGCGAGTTTTGGATACTGGATACCGGAGTCGGACCTATTTTAGTTATAATTCTATCTTGTTTGATGTAAAATAAGCATAATGAAAAATGCATTAATCCTACATGGAACAAAGGGTCACTCTAAAGAAAATTGGCTTGATTGGTTAAAGGTTGAACTTGAAAAAAATAATTGGCAAGTTTGGGTTCCTGATCTACCTCAGTCAGATAAGCCAAATGTTGAGAGATATAACAGTTTTCTTTTTTCAAACAAGAAGTGGCGATTTGACAAGGATTCGATTTTAGTTGGACACTCTAGTGGCGCTGTTGCTATTATGGGTTTACTTCAGAGTTTGCCTGATGGTATTAAGGTTGACACGTGCTATTTAGTAGGTGCATTTAAAGATGATTTAGGATGGGACTCTCTCAAATCATTATTTGATAAACCTTTTGATTTTAAGAAGGTTAAAGATAAGGCGAAAAATTTTGTTTTTATTCACTCCGACAATGATCCTTACTGTCCTTTAGATCATGCCAAATACTTAGCAAAAGAGCTAGATGGCCAACTAATTGTAAAGAAAGGGCAAAAACATTTCAGCGTTGGGACAATGGGAAAATCTTACGAAGAGTTCCCATTCTTGCTACAAACAATTTCTAGTCGGCAAGAAAAGAATGAGTACCAGGAACGAATTACTGAAAAGGTCGAAAAACTGAAATCAGGCAAAGCAAAAATGGCCTACGCATACGATCTCACCCTTCCCGAGAGATATAAGCAAAAGGATATTCAAAATGTTCTTGAACAGGTTGAAAGAGTAGAAATCTTAGTACCGGAAGTATTAAAGCTTATTAAAGAAATAAAATCTCGTTTTACAAATATTTGGGACCAGAACGAACTCACTGCCAGCTATATTTTATTGGGGAGAGCGTATAGCAATTTACAAACTACAATTGATTTAGCAAAAAAAGGTAGATGTGTTGAAATGATTGAAGTCACACGTTCAGCTCAAGAAGGGCTAGACCTTATCTTTTTATTCTTAGATGGAAAAAGTCAAAAATATTTAAAAAGGTGGTTTGAAGGTGAGATTATTGACCCTAGCGTAACAAGAATTTCATTCGAGCAAGCTGTTACACAATTGCCAGTAAACACTTCTCTACCTGCATATGAGCTTAAAAACAAGGTATATAAGATTTACTCTCTTTATACTCACAGCAGTTACGGAGCCTTGTTTGATTATATTGATGTATTTAGAGAAGATTTTGATTTTCAAAATATTTCTGGCTTTCATTATGTGAGTAAATATTTTGACGCAATCGTGAAGAATCTTTTAATTAACATCATCTTAGCCTTAAAGAATTTATATGGCGTGCTCAAAGACAAAGATAACTTTGTGAAGACTAATGAACTTTTGAAACTTGCTGGACATGCTGATTTGAAGCCAGATCAAATAAAGCAGATACTCCAGGACAATGGCCTATGACTAACAACGATTTTTTAGAAAAAATTCGTGGAGTTAATGAAAATTACCGTGGAAAAATGAAATCTGTAACATTTATTGTGAAGCGCGGAAACGAGCAAAAGAAAATCTTTAAGTGGTTTTTTAAACCTAATAATATCGACTTTTATATTTCCTTTCCTTACTATAGCTGCAACAATTATCATTGTGGTACTTTTGAAAAAGCAGATTCTTCTCAAAACGGAACTTTCAATGCTGAGGAAAATGGAACTGCAAGTCAAGTTCCTTTGAAATTTTCTTACCATAGAGATGGAAACATTCACTTTAAGCCAACTAGTTACGAATCCAATAATGAAAATAAGGCATATAAACTAGCCTCACTTAAGGTACCACCAATAACTCAACGAGAAGGAGAACATATATTTACAATATTATTTGAAGGATTAAGTAAATTCGCTAATTATCAGAAGTCTACAAAAAGAATAGGAGAATTAGAGGTAATTTTGCCAATTCCTGATGACATTATCAATTTTGAGATCAGAGGTTACACCGCATCTACTTCGGAAGGCCTTGATGGAAAAATTAAAGAAGGAGTCCCACCCTGGTTCCAGTTTGAAGGAAGAAGTCCTGAAGGAGAACCTATTTATCTGGGAATATATGCAATATTATCAAGAAAATCACATATCGTTGACGCAAATAAGAATGGCTTAGTCGTATTTGCAGGGTTCGATCGATCCAAGGTAAAAGAAACAGGGAAAGTAAAAAGTTTATATCTGTTTGCTAGATAAGAATAAAGGTCTTAATTTTTTGTATAGGTTTTATCAGCAAGTCGTTTTAGACCGTTAACTAAATTGACAATTGTTTGCATTATCGGGTTCATCTGATTTGCCGTGGTGGGACCAGCAGCATTGCTTGCCATTGCAACACCATAATGTTTGAAAACATCCTCGACAATTTTACCCACAGTGCTTAGAAGATATTGATCTTTTTCCTTCTCCATTTTCTTCAGATAGGCAAACAGAACAACTGAAACAATGAAAATAATTATCGCGCAAATTAAAGAGGCAACAAATCGCCAATCGTTAAGATCACTAGAAATAATTTTGTTAACTAGTAGAAGCGCAGAACCACCGGAAATAACTGGAACAATAGAACCGCCTCTAGGCTTCATAATAATTTCCAATGTTTGATTTAGCCAAAATTTTATTTCTTTCATAATACCCCGAAGGGCGATCTCTGTGGCTAAGATGGATCGCTTTCGTGCCATCAGTTTTCTAAAAGTAAGATACCTTCACCGCAAAGATCATTCGGTAGCCTGATTTTACCACTTTTTGATATACTTACGTTATGAGTCTACTTGAACAGTTCTTTGCGATCAGTCTGCTTGTTCAAATAGCACATTCTATCGAGGAGCTCTCGACTGGATTCCACAAAAAGTGGTATGTATTAAAGATGCCGTTCTGGGTATTTCTAGCGTTTGAAGTAGTTTTTGAGAGTTTTTGGATTACTGTATGGCTTCTACAAGATTT
>Ga0156492_124_pt1 | contig 5087 bp, 1 predicted proteins | sample RifOxyB1_FD_110639 | JGI IMG/M metagenome (GOLD analysis project Ga0156492, IMG submission 110639) | Candidatus Woesebacteria bacterium RIFOXYB1_FULL_38_16
TGGGGCACGCGGAGTACTTATTAATATTACTGGCGGACCTGATATTACAATGTTTGAAGTAGATGAAGCAGCAAGGTTGATTTCAACTGCGGCTGATCCAGATGCGAATATTATTTTTGGTTCGGTAATTAAAAAAGAATATAGTGATCAAATTAGAATCACAGTGATTGCAACTGGGTTTGATGAGACTTCAGCAACAATTTCAACTGTCAGAAGACCGCAACCCACAGTAGAAGGGCTTGTGAGTGAATCAGTTAAGCAAGTTGGACAAAATGATGAAAGAAGGTCTGAACAAAGTAATGAGAATGACAGCGATGATGATGATTTGCCAACTAATGATTCCTCCAAAAAAGATGAGTTTGGAGAAGATTTTGAAATACCCGCGTTCCTTCGTAAAATACAGCATTGACCCCAACCCTTGACAATTATAGGACTTAGTAGTATAATACTAATTACTAACAAAGATATTTTTAGGTGTGTCAACTTGACACTGTCAGTGAGTCTAGTCCCCGGGAAAAACGGCTTTCTAGATCAAAAAAGTGGGAAATACAGCCCGCCTGGCAGGTTTGAGTCAAGATTAAAAATAAGTGGCACACTTTTTAATAGGATGGTGGAAAGGGGAGCGAGAAAATGGTACAACATGACAATCTCGAAACGATCGGTAAACCCCTTTTCACCATATTTTTTTGAATACTTGACTAATATAGATTCTATAGTATAATACTATTTACATTTATTAATTTGACTATCTCAAGCAGTTAATTAAAACTAATTAATTATTTGAGGCAGTCAGAGCTGATACGAAAATGGCCGATGATTGTTCTCACTCGGGCATGAGCCCAAATGCGATTCTTAAGTTTTACTAAGTTCTGTTTTAAAATTTCCCCGGTGGAGCCGAAAACCCTTTTTTTAAAAGGTACTTGTACCAGTCTGGTTAAGACTAAACAAGGAGGCTAAGAAGCTGGGATGGTAAAATTTGGAACTGGTTAAGCTTGAGAAAGGGAAAATAGAGCGAGCCCTTACATGCGTAGAAAGTCGCTCAGCACTTTTTTTCAGGCATTCTCTTTGGGCAGATGTTTCCAAGATATCTGGCGCCTTGACGAATAGAGCCCTCTACGTGGAAAGACAGTAAGGCGTAGTTGATTGTGCTCAATCGGGGTTTGAGAGTGCCAAAATCATCTGTCACGAGTATGAAAGCTCATTGCGAAAGAGGCCAGTTTTGATTTGGACCTTAAAGAGCCTAATATTCCAAAAAGAGCGCCTAATTTTTTTCTAATAGTGCGCGTTGGACAGGTGGTTTGTTTTCATCACAAGCGGGTTGTAGGTAAAATTGAAGTGTGGATATATTTACCGGATATAGTTTTCATTAACTAATATTCAGGTATTTATTTATTTGTAAGACCACATTTCTTTTTATACTGCAACCCGATTTTTTTTGTAAAAAATTTAACTTCTCTTTAATTTTTTTGGCTTCTAAAGTAGAATATAGCTTATGAGTAAAAAGAAAACTCCTTTTTTTGATCCAGTTGATACCGGGGTGAGTTTTGTTGCGCTTGAGAGGCGAATTCTTGAGCGTTGGTATGAGCTGGGAATAGACAAGAAATACCGCGAAAAAAATGCTTCTTCAGATAAATATTTTTCATTTTTAGATGGTCCGATTACTGCAAACAACCCAATGGGTGTTCATCATGCCTGGGGAAGAACTTATAAAGATCTTTGGCAGAGATATAAGAACTTAAAAGGATTTAAGCAGCGCTTTCAGAACGGGTTTGATTGTCAGGGTCTTTGGGTTGAGGTGGAAGTTGAAAAAGAGTTGGGTTTAAAAAGTAAACGTGAAATTGAAAATTTGGTTCCGGGAGATAAAAAGGCGAGCCTTTCTAAATTTATTGAGCTTTGTAAGGAGCGGGTTTATAAATATTCCAAAATTCAAACAGAGCAAAGTAAACGACTAGGTTATTTTATGGATTGGGATAATTCTTACTACACACTGAGTGATAATAATAACTACATGATTTGGCATTTTTTGAAAAAATGCCATGAGCGGGGCCTTGTGTATAAAGGGACTGATTCAGTGCCTTGGTGTCCAAGGTGTGGAACTGCGATTTCTCAGCATGAAATGCTGACAGAGGATTATAAAGAGGTTACACATGACTCGGTATTTTTTGAATTGCCAGTGGTGGGGAGGGAAAACGAGTATTTATTAGTTTGGACAACTACACCTTGGACTATTCCGGCAAACATTGTGGTGGCTGTTAATAGTAAGCTTGAATACTGTTTGGTTGAGGGAACAACGGGAGATAAATTTTGGATTGCAAATGATGCTATTGAGCGAGTGTTTGGAGACGACTTTAAGAGCGTTGTGAAGAAGATATTGGGGAAAGAATTGGTTGGTCTTTCTTATCGTGCTCCGTTTGATGAATTGCCAAGAGTGAAGGCAGTTGCTGAGCAAAAAAACTTTCATAGTGTGATTGCAACTGATGAGCAGATATTGCCGGTGAGTGTTAGTGAGGGAACTGGGCTTGTGCATATTGCAACAGGCGCGGGAACAGAAGATTACAAACTTGGAAAAGTACGGGATTTGCCGGTTTTGCCTGTGATTGAGGAAGATGCCAGCTATATGGAGGGGATGGACTTTTTAACTGGTAAAAATGCCAAAAAACATCCTGAGCTAATTTTGGATTTTTTGAAGAAGGATGATGGGAAGCTTCGGAATTGGATCTTTGAGATCAGGAAAATAACTCATAGGTATCCTGCTTGCTGGAGATGTAAAACCGAGCTTGTCTGGAGAGTGGTTGATGAGTGGTATATTTTGATGGATAAACCATACAGCGATAATACGACACTGACTTTTAGGGAAGAAATGAAGAGAGTGGTGAAGGAGATTAGTTGGATTCCCGGTTTTGGACTAAAGCGTGAATTGGATTGGCTTTCAAACATGGATGATTGGTTGATTAGTAAAAAGCGTTATTGGGGCTTGGCTTTGCCTATTTGGGAATGTAGTGAATGTGAAAAGTTTGAAGTGATTGGTGGTAAGGAAGAGCTGAAGGAGCGGGCGGTAAGCGGATTTGAAGAGTTTGAGGGCAATAGTCCTCATCGGCCATGGGTAGATGAAGTAAAGATCAAATGTGAATGTGGAGGGGAAATGAGTCGAATTTTTGATGTTGGTAATCCTTGGCTTGATGCTGGAATTGTGCCTTTTTCAACGATTGCAAAAGATAATCAAGGTGAGCCTTTGTATAGCTTGGACAAAAAGGAATGGGAAAAATGGTTTCCGATTGATTTTATTACTGAAAGCTTTCCAGGACAGTTTAAAAATTGGTTTTATAGTTTGATTGCAATGAGTACGATGTTAAGTGAAACCCATCCGTTTAAGACGGTCTTAGGGTTTGGAACACTGCTTGCTGAGGATGGTCGACCAATGCATAAATCCTGGGGAAATTCAATTGAATTTAATGATGGAGCTGACAAGATTGGCGCTGATGTAATGCGCTGGATGTATGCTCGCCAGAATCCAGCAGATAATATGTTGTTTGGATATAAAAACGGCGATGAAACTAGAAGAAGATTTCATCTTAAACTTTGGAATATATATAACTTTTTTGTAACATATGCGAATTTAGATAACTTTGTGCCAGATAAAAATGGTTTAGATAAGTGTCCTGTGGTGTCGGGGATACTTGATCTTTGGATTTTGGAGAGATTCTGGGAGATGATTACTAGCACTGAAAAACATTTAGATAAATTTGACGCATTTGGGGCAACAGATGAGATCGAGCGCTTTGTTGAAGATTTGTCTAACTGGTATGTGAGAAGAAGTAGGGATAGGGTTGGGCCGTGGATTGAAGACGGTGATGATAAGCGTGAGTTTTATCAAACTCTGTATTTTATTTTGGTAAATTTGACCCGAATTATTTCTTTGTTTGTTCCTTTTGTTGCTGATGAAATGTATATGAACTTAACAAAAGAGGAGTCGGTACATCTTAGTAGTTGGCCAAAAAGCATGAATAATAAGTCTGAGAAATTGGTTGATGAGATGAGAACTTTAAGAGAAATTGTAGAGGTGGGACATGCTGAGCGAAAAAAACTTGGAATTGCAGTTAGGCAACCTTTGAGTTTAATTACAATTAAGTCACCTGCACTAGTTAGCGATGAGATTTTGTTTTTACTTAAGGAAGAATTGAATGTAAAGGAGTGTCGGCAAGAAAAAGCAGGTGAGACTAGTGTTTTGTATGACACCAAGATCTCAAAAGAGCTTGAGGAAGAAGCAAAAGTGCGGGAAATGGCGCGAAAAATTCAAATGGAGAGAAGAAATATGAACGTTTTGGTTTCGGATAAAGTAGACGTAGTAAGTGAATGGCTTCCTAAAACTAAAGGTTTGATTGAATGGATGAAAAAAAGGTTAGGAATTAGAAATCTGACCAAGGGAGAGTTTAAGGTACAACAAGTTTCCAAATAGATGAATGTTTCGAAAGTGGTCAAGAGCGAGCTTTGGATGTTTTTTTCTATTGTTGGACTTATGTTGGTTGGTTTGTTGACAACCAAATCAGTGGCTGGATACGTGTTCCCAAATTATTTTTTGTATATTTTTTTGGGAGTGGTTGTTTTTGTATTTTGTTTGAGTGTTGATTTTCGTGTCTGGCAGTCATTTTCGTTTATTTTCTATATTGGGAGTATTGTTTTTCTTTTTTTACCTTTGATTATAGGAACAGTGACAAGGGGAGTGGTTAGGTGGATTGCAATTGGTCCTTGGACAATACAACCTTCTGAACTGGTAAGACCTTTTTTAATTTTATACCTTTCTAATTTTTTGGTGGGAAGACGGCTTGATTTTAAAAATTTGGCTTTAGCAGGACTTTTGCTTTTACTGCCGTTTATTTTGATTGTGCTTCAGCCTTCCTTGGGAGTTGGTGTTTTGACTATGATTGGGTTTGGGGGAGTTATCTTAACTTTGGAATATGACAAGAAAAAACTTTTTTATGTGGCTTTGGGGGTAATATTATTGATTCCGATGTTTTGGTTTTTTCTTAAACCGTATCAAAAAATTCGCTTGACGACTTTGATTTCTCCTGAGGCTGATCCACAGGGTG